>SDBS01004341.1_pt1 | contig 13871 bp, 23 predicted proteins | sample 2277091 | NCBI WGS metagenome assembly SDBS01 (sample SAMN10404972, study PRJNA504765) | marine sediment metagenome | isolation source: marine sediment core GS10_PC15, 163 cmbsf | place: Arctic Ocean: Southern Knipovich Ridge | collected 2010
TGAATTAGCACTTAATTTTGGACTACCTTTAAAAATATTCATTAAAAAAGTCTGAGCTTCATCATCTAAATTATGTCCTGTTGCAATTTTATCTGCTTTTAATTTTCTAACTTCTCTATTTAAGATCCATTTTTTAATAACTCCACAAATCGCACAGTTTTTTAATTTACTTCTTCCAGAACTTGATTGAATAGAAGTTCTTAGATAACACATTCCACTACCCATTTCATTTTTCATATCATAAACTTTTAATTTTATATCTAAATCATTACATAATTTTCTCACAGCTTCTAAACAATCCTCACTATATTTACCAATCCTAAGATTAATATGAAATCCTTCAATATTATATCCAAGTTTCTTAAGAAGATAAGCAGTTACTGTTGAATCTTTTCCACCAGAAAGAGCAACTATGATTTTCTCTTTCTTATTTAACTTTATTTTCTTCAAAGTTTGCTTTACTTTAGATTCTAGGTTCATAATAAAAACATAAGAGAGAAGGTTTTAAGTTTTTCTAATTAGATTTTTCTTCTTCTTAATAAATTAGCATTTGCAACAACAGTTAAAGAAGATATTGCCATAGCTATTTCAGCAATTACAGGATGAAGTAAACCTGCGATAGCAACAGGAATTGCAATTGTATTATATGCAAATGCCCAAAATAGGTTTTGTTTGATTTTTGAGAAAGTTGCTTTAGAAAGATTTATTGCTTGCACAACTCCTATTAAAGATCCTTTTGCCAAGACAATATCTCCTGCTTCAATTGCAATATCTGTTCCACTTCCAATTGCAATACCAACATTGCTCTGTTTTAATGCAGGAGCATCATTAATACCATCACCAATAAAAGCAACCATGCCTTTTTTTTGCAATTCTTCAACTTCTCTTGCTTTATCTTCAGGAAGAACATTGGCAATTACTTTATCAATACCAACTTCTTTTGCAATTGCTTTAGCTGTTTTTTCATTGTCTCCTGTAATCATAATAGTTTTATATCCTTGTTTTTTTAATTCTTTAATAGCTGAAGCAGAATCTTTTCTCACAGCATCTGCAACACCAATGATTCCAAGAACTTTTTTATTTTCAGAAACAATCATTGTTGTATAGGCTGATCCTTCAAATTTGTTTATCTTTTCTTTAAATTTGTCTAAGGAAATATTTCTTTCAATCATTAAATTACTATTTCCAATTAAAATCTCTTTATTTCCTATTTTCCCTTTGACACCTCTTCCTCTCAATATTTTAAATTTGTTTACTTTTAGATATTTTTTTAATTTTGCTTTTTCAACAATTGCTTTTGAGAGAGAATGTTCTGAAAGCTTTTCCAAACTCGCAGCTAATTCTAATAAACGAGATTCTTTAATTATCGAATAGATTTCTCTTACTTCTGGTTTTCCTTTTGTTATTGTTCCTGTTTTATCAAACATAATAATTTTCACTTCTTTCATTGTTTGAATTGCTTCACCTTTTCTAATTAAAATACCCCGTTTAGCACCCATACCACTTCCAACCATTAAAGCTGTTGGAGTTGCCAAACCTAAAGCACAAGGACACGCTATAACTAAAACAGAAACAGCAACACCTACAGACCTGCTTAAGTCACCACCAAGATACCACCATAAAAAAAATGTTAAAATACTTATAATTAATACAACTGGAACAAAAATACTTGTAATTTTGTCTGCAAGCTTCTGAATTGGAATCTTTGTTCCCTGCGCTTCTTCAACAAGTTTAACAATGTGAGCCAAAAAAGTATCTTTGCCAATCTTTGTCGCTTTTATATATAAAATTCCATCTTGATTTATTGTTGCTCCTATAACATTATCTTTTACTTTTTTTTCAACAGGCAGACTTTCTCCAGTAACCATTGATTCGTCAATAGAACTTTCTCCTTTTACAATAATACCATCTGTTGGAATTTTTTCCCCTGGTTTTACAATAAAAATATCTCCTACTTTAATTTCAGAAATAGGAATTGTTAATTCTTTTCTTCCTCTTATAATAACAGCACTTTTAGCTCCAAGTTCAAGAAGTTTTTTAATTTCCTGACCTGCTTTTCCTCTTGCTTTAACCTCTACATATTTTCCAGTAATAAAAAAAGCCATAATCATTGCAGAGATACCAGAATAATCCTGCACATTCATGAAAAAACTCATAATTCCTGTAGAAAATGCAACTAATGTTCCAAGTGAAATCAAGGAATCCATATTAAAGTACAAACTTGTAAAACCTTTTATTCCACCTTTAAGAGTTTTCCAGCCCAAAATAAAGATTACAGGAAAAGCTAAAACAAGGAGGACAATAGTCATTATATTTGGTTCAAATAATTTTAATCCAAACAATCTCTCAGAAAACATGATTAATGTCAAAGGAATAGTTATTGCCCATGCCCACCACATTTTTTTCTTCCAAATCTTGATTTCTGAATCATCTATAGTCTTGGAATGATCATGTTCATCTGTTTCTTTTTCCATTTCTGAATGATCATGCTCTTTGTGATCTTCTCCAAGAGATTCTTGCTCGAAATTAACAACTTTATAACCTCCTACCTTACTTACAGAATTTTCTATCTCTTTTTCTTTTACAAAATCCTCAGCTTCAATAAACCCCTTTTTAATCATTAAATTTACAGTGGAACTTTTCACTCCCTTAACTTTTTTCAAACTTCTTTCTATATTAGCAGCACAACTAGCACAACTCATTCCTTCAATATTAATTATAATCTTTTTCATTATTTTCCTCCTTTTTTTACTACAAATTTTCTAAATACATCATACATTGCAAGATTTTTATCCTGGGTAATTTTCATACCAGAGTCTAATATATTTTGTTTGGTATTTCTATTAATATTTACACCCATAAAAAACTTTGTTATTGGGTTGTGTATATGTTCAACAAAAGCTATAAACAGATTTTTACTTAATACATGTTCCATCATAATTAATTCTCCTGTTGGTTTTAGAACTCTTCTTATTTCTTTTAATCCTTTAACTGGGTTGGGAACAGAACAAAAAACACAACTTGTTACAACATAATCAAATGAATTATCTTTAAACTTAAGATTTTCAACATCCATTTGTTTTAGAGTAATATTTTTCTTATGCAATTTAGTTAATCTTTCCTTAGCTTTTTTTAACATCTCTTTTGAAAAATCTATTCCTATCACCTTTGCCTTATCATTATAATATTTCATACTTTTTCCTGTTCCAATTCCTACCTCAAGAATCTTGCCTTTTAAACGAGGGAGAAATTGTTTTTTCCATTTAGAAAACCATCTTTTTTCGCTTTTCTTACTAAATGAATCATAAAATCTAGCATTACGATTATACTTTTTTATTGTTTTCAGACTATTTTTCATTTCTTATTTCTTCTTTTTCTTTTTCTTCTTTTTTGGTTCACAACATCCCATTTTATTTACCTCATTAATTTACTTTTTCTGAATTTGTTTAATTAGCCAGATTATCAATAACACTAAAGCAACAAAGGTCAAAATCATAAATAACCATCCAAAAAACCACCAACCAGTTCCGTAACTTCCCATCATCCAATCTCCCATCATGCCATCAGTCATATGGTGTGAATAATCATCTTCTCCTGTATGTGCAACTACAAAACTAATCAAACTTGCAAAAATCGGAAACATTAAATTTATCTTTTTCATTTTTACCTCCTGATTTTATTTATAATAATCTAGACAGTATAAAGTATTTTGATGATGGCTTAAGTGTTCTTTCCACTCTTCTATACTATCTTCGTATTCTGGCAATCTACATTTTTCTGGAATTTCTTCTGAACGATATTCACTTAAATCAAGGTTATTAGTTGTTTTTTCTTTAATAGTGTTTCCACTAATTCTGCCCAAACCAAAAAATAAACCCCCAATCAAGAGCAGTGCAAAAAATCCAATTAAAATATAAACCAATTTTTTATTTTCCATTTTTCCTCCTTGCATATTTATTTCTTTGATAAAACATAACACTTATTCCAATTATATTAGATAAGATTCCAAATAAAAGGAAATAAACAGTATATTTTGATAAACTCGCAAGAGCAGACATTCCAACAAGTGCTCCTAAAAATGGAAGAAAAGTCAAAAGATAATGACTACAACACAAAAGCATACTAATTCCAGCAATACTTCCAGAAGCAACAGTTGTTGAGCAACTTATCGCACTCAAACTTTTAAAATAAGTAAATAATCCAACTTGAAATCCAAATCCTCCTATAAGAAGAACAAGTAGAATAAAATATTTCTTTATTATCTCAGTTGCCATAAGGGGAAATCCTAAAAGAGATAATACAATTAAGTTAATAGCAACTACTATTAAAACAGCGCTAATTCCATAAACCCATGCTTTTGTTTTAATTTTCATTTACTATTAACTTTCCCCCCATACTTCCATGTTCCTTTCCACAATAAACATTACAAAAGAAATCAAATTCTCCTACTTTGTTAGCAATAAATTCTACTTTTGTAGTTTTTCCAGGTTCTAAAAATTCAATTACTTCAAAATCAAATAAAGCAAAACCATGAGCAACATCTACACTTTCTAAATTTAATTTTACTCTATCCCCTTTATTTACTTCAATTATAGAAGGTTCAAAAGACCATTGTTTAGCTATAATCTCAAATTCTTTAATTTCTTTAATCTCTAATTCTTTCCCTGAAGATTCCCAAGCTTTCATTCCTCCTTCAAGATTATACACGTTTTTATATCCCATATCTATTAATTGAGCAGTAGAGGTTTCAGCCATATTTCCACTTCTACAATAAACAGCAATAGGCGTGTTTTTATCTTGAGGTAATTGATCTTTGTAAATAATCATATTATCCCATTGTTCAGCAATTAAGTCAGTATCTTCTATTTCACCAACATAAGGAGTATGAGTATTAATAACAAAAACTTCTTCTGATTGAATAAGGTTTTCAAAATCATCTACTAAAATTGTATTAACAGTTACTTTTGGATTTAAAAAAGTAAAAACTATAATTGCTGCTATTAAAATAATTCCAATTATTAAAAAATATTTCTTATTTACCATCTTTTACAACATTCTATAATTTTTTTAACAAATGAGTTAAAATTTTTGTTTCTTCTATATGAATAGATAATTAAAAAAAAGACCCAGATAATTGCAATAAAAATTAAACTTTCAAAAATTATCTCTTTCATTAACACAAAATATGCTAAGAGGAAAAGAGTAAGTATCAAAGGCAGTCTAAAGACTAATTTTTCTTCTTTAGCTTTGTTTTCCCATAGATAAAAAATTCCTATAACACTTCCTCCGATAAGTAAAGCAAGGATTGTCCTATCATCGAATAATCCTATAAAATATAAAATTAGTAAAGTTAGCCAAGTTATAACAACTGCTCCACATATTGCACAGAATTTTTTTGGTTTCTTTTTTAAAATTTCTTTAATTCCTAATAAAATAAAAAATAAGGTTGAAATTGCTATTAAGATTAAAGTTATATTTTCCATTTTAGATTATAAGTTGTAAAATTCCTCCAGTAATTATAAGTAAAAGTAATGTTAAAATCACTCCTTGAAAAGGAATTATCTTATTTTTTCTTAATTTTGTTATTTTCTTGCTTATAGAAGGGGTAGAAAAAACAACTAACCCCCCAAAAATACTTCCAAACAAAGAGTAATCTAGCATATAAGTTCTGTTTAGTAAAGAACCATAATTCCCGATTAACTGTATTGAAAGTGGCCCATAAGTTTTTACTATGGATATTAAAGGAAGAATAGTTAATAAGAAAACACCTATAATTATTAGAGGACTTTGAAAAGGAATAAACTTTTTTCTTTTTTCAACCACTCTTGCAAACCACATTCCCATTGACATTGCAAATGCTCCAATAAACAACGCAACAACTACTTTGCTAACACCAAGCCAGACTGCGCCTGCAGCTGCAGCTCCTGCACCTATAGTGCATAATGGGCAATGTGCAGATACTTGATTAATTAAGAAAATTAACAAGAAGGTTAGTATGGGGAAAAAGAATAATTTTTTTTTAATCATTTTTTATAACCTCATAAACTCATTATAACTTCCATCATGCTCAACACCATATATTACAAATTCTCCAGATTTTCTTCCAGGCATTCCAGGAGAACCTGTTGGCATTCCAGGCATGGCAATTCCAGCAATATTTGGTTTTTCCTCGAGTAATTTTTCTACTGCTTCTAATGGAATATGTCCTTCAACAAAATAATCTCCAATGATTGTAGTATGGCAGCTTTGCAATCCTGTTGGAACACTATATCTGCTTCTAATGGAATCCATATCCTGAGAGTTGATTATTTTAGTATTAGAATTTCCCTGTCTTTTAAAATAATCTCCATATATCCCACAGCAACCACAACTCAGAGATTTATAGACTATCATCTCTCCATCGAAATCATCTACAGCTTCAAAAGAATTTGCTCCACCTTTTGCAATTGAAAAGATTAAAATTCCTGCTACTAAAATCATTCCAATGATCCATAGATATTTTTTCTTTTTCATTTTATTAATTAAACAAGAGGACAACTAGTGCCACTACTATTACTATCCCCATCACAAGGTGTATTTTCTTCATTTGCTTCTAGATCACATTTAGTTAAAGTTGAGAGATATTTTAAGGATTGAACTCCTGAATAAGATTCACCATTAACAATCCAGGTTGGATAGCCTTCAACACCTGCAGAGTTACATTCTTTTTGATTAGTATCACAATTTACATAATCAACATATTTGAAAGATTTTCCAAACTTCTTTTTTTGATCTTGACAAAAATGACACCAATCTGTTCCATACATCTTCACACCTTTTTCAGTTAAACACGTTGCAAATGCATCATATTTTCCTGGAGGAGAGGGTTTTGCAATAAGATAACTTATTCCTCCAAGTATCAAGATTGCTATTGTTAAATATACCCAAGTTTTCTTTTTCATTTTTTCTTTGTTAGCATCCACCAACCATGCCACTATAGCTACTTTTTGCAACTTGGCCTGCTGAACTTACTGTTGATTGATCTATACTGCTTCCTCCTCTAAAGAAAGCTACATAGATTACAACAATTGCTAAGATTGCTATAACTACCCATAAGGCTATTCTTTTTATGTCCATTTTGTCCTCCTGTCAGATTTTATTAACATCCACCAACCATGCCACCGCTTGCTTGTCCTTTTTCAATTCCACGATGTGCATTGCTAGCCAAATTAATATAGTTAATTTCTATTCCTTGTTCATCTAAGACTTGCGCTTTTCCTTCATGAATCCCAGGAAAAAATAAAACTTTCCATTTTCCTACTTCTTCTTGGATTTCTTCATCAGTAAACTCGTCTCCATGGAATTTTATCAGATATTTAGCAAGACCTCTCATAGCATAACTATGAGCACAACCACATGCAGCACTACCATCTTCAAAAATTATTGATCTGGCACCACAACAAAATTCACAAGAAATTCCATTTTCCAAATTGTAGAGAACATCTATGTATCTTTGTAGATCTGCTCCTTCAAGTGTTTCACTCCTATCAATCTTAGAAAGAATAGATATTGTTGCATCTGCTGAACTCGGATTAGTTGGGCTTACATCATCATAACTAATCTTCAACTCGTTTCCATAGATAGCTGGAACACCAGTAGGAATTATTTCTAAAGCAGAAACTAATCCTGTTGTAGTCTGTCCTGTATTTCCAACAACAGTTTGTCCCACTCCAGCAGAACCTCTGCCTATGAAGAACATTAGAAGTCCAACCAAAACAACTATCACTACCACTTGGATAATAAACTCAAAATCTTTTTTCTTTTGTTTTTCTGTCATCTAATTTTTCAAAATTTAATTAGTAATCATAGAAAAATATTCTTTATAATCGCTTTGGAGAAACTAGTTTCAGTAAAAATCTCTGGTGAGTTTTTAAGAATCCAGCGACGATTAATCTTTCAAAACAACAATATTATTCATTCCTCTTCGCTTTCTTTCAATTAATTGTTTTGCTTCAAGTTTATCAAGAAGTCTTGTTGTCTTAACTTTACCAATTTCAAGCTTTTCCATTAAATCAGCTTGAAATACTGCTTTACCCTCTTTTAATAATAAATCAATAACAGATTTTTCATCTTTATCTAATCCTTTTAGATCTAACTTCTTCTTTTTCTCTTGAATCTTTTTTACAATTATCTTTTCTTTGGGTTTTGTAAACATGATTGCTAATCCAATTACTAAGATAATCACTATAATAGCTAGACTTATCCAAGTCTGTATAGCAACTGTATCATACATTGAACAAATTGCTCCATGAGTACAAGTATCTCCAATTAATTTTTTTAAAGTGTAATTAAAGATTAAAACTAAAACCCCCACTATTATTCCAATTCCAATAATCAACCATCCAACATTTTTGTTCTCCATTATCTTTTTCTCCCAGGAGGACAAATGCTCAAAAATCTTTGATTTTTATTGTGTTTATTTTCCATTATATATTTCCATGAGATGTGTTTTTATCTTTTAGCTTTTATTTGTTTTATAGCCCAGATGATGAATATTATGAAAAGAAATACAACAGCAGCACCTAATATCCACCAGAAGAAAGTCTCATCAGGAATATATGTTAGGTTCATCTTTTTTTATTTTCGTAATCTTTAATTGCTAATCTTAAAGCTTCTGTTGCAAGTTCACTACAATGCATCTTTAAGGGAGGCAATCCTTTTAAAGATAATGCAACGTCTTTTATTGTTATTTTTTTAGCTTTATCAGTTGTCTTTCCTTTTGCTAATTGAGTTATCATAGAGGAAGTTGCAATAGCAGCACCACATCCAAATGTTTTGAATTTTATATCTGTAATCTTATCATTTTTCACTTTAATATAAACCCACATAATATCTCCACATTGAGGATTGCCAATTTTTCCAATTCCGTCTGGATTTTTTATTTCTCCCATGTTTTTGGGTCTCAAAAACTCTTGCATAACTTTTTTTGAATATTCCATCATTTTAGCTTCCTCATTACCTCTGGAAGAGGTTCTTTTAAAACTTCTAAAACATTAACTTCATTCAGAATCCTCTTTAATTCCTTTTCATTTTCAGATTCAATTTCAATAGAAGGTTTATATTCTTTTATATTTTCTATAAAAATCCTGTTTTTACCTAATTGATATTGCCAACCTTCTCTAGAATATTCTACAATCTTTTTAAAACCAGGGAAATTCTTTTTAATATATTCAATAGAACTTTTTTCATCATCAAATTCTTTTTTAAGAATTTTATTACTTCTTTTTCCTACTTTTCCAAATTCTGTTTTTTTCCTTACTAAAACAAAATCTTTTGTTGGCCAATTAGTTTTAGAATAACTTCTTAATCTCAAAAAATCTTTACTTAGCTCATGATTCTCATCTTCTGAGAAAACAACATCTTTAAATTTATAATTACCTAATAATTTTCCTCCAAGTTCCTCTATCTTTTTTCTTGTTTCCTTTATATTCTTTATTATTCCTCTTGCTTCAATCATTTTTTATTTAGTTTGACAATTAATTTATCAATTTGTTTTTTACTCATCCCATGTGCTAAGCAACCTTGTTCAACTGTTTCATTCATCGCCATGGAACAACCAACACAGCCCATTCCAGCTTCAAATAAAGTCTCAGCTGCTTCTGGGTTTTTTCTAAGTAAACTACCTATCTTTGTTTTTTTTGTTATCTTCATTATTCATTTCCGCCAAATTGTTCTTTTTCAGCTTCTTCCATGTCAACATTCTTTTCTTCGAGTTCTTCTTCACATTCTGATTCATTCTTAAGTTCACAAGAATGTTTTTTAAATTCATCCATATTTATTACCTCCTACTAAAGGACTTATCCTTCTTAATTTATTTACAATTTTAGGAATCTTATCTAAAACGTAATCAATATCTACTTCTGTTGTAAATTTACTTAAGCTAATTCTTAAAGAACTATTTGATTTTAAAGGAGGAAGTCCTAAAGCTTTCAAAACATGACTTGTTTCTAAAGAATTGGACATACATGCAGAACCAGTTGAAGTATAAATCCCTGTATTTTCCAAATAACCTCCTACTGCTTCGCCTTCAATATTATTAAATGAAACATTAATATTATTACACAATCTATTTTCTTTGGGACCATTTAAAGTTACATTATCTATTGCTAACAATCCCCTAATTAATCTATCTCTAAGCATTTCCATTTTCTTTACATCTTTTGATTTAGCAATTTCAACAGATTTTGAAAATCCAACTGCTCCAGCCACATTTTCTGTTCCACTTCTAAATCCTTGTTCATGTCCTCCCCCATGAGCAAGAGGAGTTATTTTAATACCTCTCTTAATATATAAAACTCCAACACCTTTTGGGCCATGAATTTTATGAGCATTTAAAGTAACTAAAGACAAATTTTGTTTTTTAACATTAATTCCAACTTTTGTAAAACTTTGACAAGCATCTGTATGAAATAAAACTCCTTTTTGCTTACAAATTCTTCCAATTTCTTCTAAATCCTGTATTGTTCCTATTTCATTATTTGCATGAATTATTGTTACTAAAAAAGTTTTATCTGTGATTGCTTTTTCAATATGTTCTGGATTTACAAACCCTTCTTTATCAACATCTAGATACGTTACTTTTGCTCCTTGTTTTTCAAGCCATTTGCAAGTATTCAAAATACAATCATGTTCTATCTTTGTTGTTATGATGTGATTTTTTTCAGGATAGTTTTCAAAGAATAAACCTTTCAAAGCTAAATTATTTGATTCTGTTCCTCCAGAAGTAAATATTATCTCATCACTACGGCCAGAAATAGCTCTAGCAATTGTCCTTCTTGCTCTATCAAAGGCATTTTTTACTTCTTGTCCAATTGCGTGTTGAGATGAAGCATTTCCATATTTTTCTTCAAAATAAGGAAGCATAGCTTTCACTACTTTTCCATCCATTTTTGTTGTTGCAGCATTATCCAGATAAATCTGTTTCATTTTACTTTTTATTATATTCACAATACCCACATTTATGTTTATCAATTACTTTGAGAATAGGGATTATGGTCTTTTTATTAAGACTATAAATTCTTTCTTTTCCTTTTTGTTTTACAAGAACTAAACTACAATGTCTTAAAGAAGACAATGCATGGGATAATTTACTCTGCTCTATTTTTAATTTCCTTGATAATTCACTTACAGAACTTTCTTTTTCTTTTAATTCTGTAATTATCTTTGTTTTAATTGGATTTGCAAGATTTCTAAAGAAGATATGATATGTGTTACATTTCATATGAAAGTATGTTCATATGTGTTTATAAAGGTTTTGGAAAAATGGGCACGGAGGGAATCTAACCCTCGCTTCGTGGTAACTCCACATATAAAAATTCTGGAGCCACGTAGTCTAACATTAACTTACGCACCCTTATTACTACAAGAAATATCTGATTTTTAAGCTTTATCTATCCTAACTTTCTCATCTCCTGAATCTCTCTTCCAGAAATAGCACACCCTTTATATTTTAAAGCATAAAGCACAGCACTAAGATTTTCAGCACCTTTTAACCTCAAAATATCTTTTTTATGCGCAACATAAATTAATTCAGTAGATCTAATAAATTTAAATTCTTTAAAAAAATCAATCTTTTCTTGTTTAACAGTCATTTTTGCGTGCAATTTTCTCTCAAGGTATTTTTTTAATTCATTTGGTGTCTCAGAAAGACTACGAGTAGTTCTTTCATCAATTGCAATAACATTTTTTATGTTTTTTTTATTCAACATCTTGCTTATTGCAAGAATAGAAGCTTCTCCTAATTCGATTAAATGTATATCTTTATCTGCTCCATAAAAAGTAGTATTTGCCATCTCTAAGATCTCCTTAGCTTTTGCCATGACAACTTTATCATCTAATCCCACAGAAGAAGGTAGTTCAAGGATTTTATCATCTAATAAAGATTTTATTTTTAAAGCTTCAAGTTGAAATCTTTTTATTTTCATTGGTCTGTCAATTGCTTCTTCTTTTACTTTTTGACTAATTATAAATTTTCCTTTAAAATTCTTTTTCAATCCTCTAAGTTCTGTAAGCAACCCAGCCATTGAAAAACTAATTAATGTACTCGCGTCAAAGATAATTGCTTGGTTCATTTAAATATATCCATAGCAAGTTTAATTCTTGATTTAATGTCTATTCCTCTGACAATTGGAGCTTCTGAGATTTCTTCTTTTTGACCAGCATAATTTGCAAGTTCAAACATTGTAATTCCAAGAAGTTTTGCTGTTTTTTCCATAGAAAGACCATGTTCATAAAGTTTAGAGGCTTTGTTAATACTAGCTTTTCTAAAAACATCTTGAATATACTTCTTCAAATTTCCATTAACTTTTATAAGAGAATTTCTTAAACAATCTAAATTTTCTTTTATTTTTGTTTCATCATCTTTTTTAATAGAAGTTATTGCACCATTTATGCATTTAAAGATTGTATTATAGAATTCATCCCATCCTGGAAGTTGTTTGTAATTTTCTCTTTCAAGCAGTTTACTTATTGAATAAACAATAACAGCAACAGCAATATTATCTGGATCATGAGTTAAAGCAGCAGTGTTTGTGGTCTGGTTACTCAAATTCTTAATAGTTACTATGTCACTCTTTTGAATAGCAGCTTTTGTTCCTTCAAGAATCTTAAGGATATTCTCTTTTTCTTGCATGTATTATAAAAAATATAAATGCTTATAAATGTTTCAATAATTTTCTGTTTATGAAGATAGGAGATAAGTTTATTTTTCCAAAAGCAAGTGATTTTAAATTATTACAAGATTATTATGATCACATGGAGAATTCAATAAAAGAATGCGATAAAAGAGGTTATCATAAAGTTATGCAAGATAATGAAGATTCATTAATTTGTTATGATTGCAATACTCCTTTTGAAAAAAAGAAGGGGATAAAGTATAAAGTAGAAGACCCTTTCAATCCTTAACTTTTCATTACTTGAACAAGTTCTCTCACACGATGTCTTTTTATCTTCTCTTGAGTGTTGTAATCTTTAAAATAACTTCCAATAATTGCTCCATCTGCAATTTCTAATTGTTCTTTAATATTATCTTTATTTACTCCTGCCCCTACAATTAAAGGGAACTCTTTTAATATTTTTTTAAAGTCATGTAATTTTTGTATTGGTGTTTCAATTCCAGTGCCTTCTCCTGTAGTTACAATTGCTTCACATCTTGATACTCCTTCTTTTAAATCTTGTTTTAAAGAGTTGCCTGTAGATCCAGTATATTTGAATCTAATCCCTCCAAGAACAACTATTCTTGGATATTTTCTCCTATCTGCATCATACCATTCTAAATCAAGATCTTGTTCTTGAACACTATCAAATTGAATAAATTTTGCTATAGATTGGTTTGCAAACTCAAACGCTGAATAAGGATTTCTTAAAATATTAATACCTATTACTATATTAGGTTCTTGGAGAGAAAGAAGATCCAAAGTTTTAACAACTTCTGTTATAGAACCCTGATAATCTTCAATTAAAGCTCCAGCAATTCCTTCTTCTTCAAAAATTGAGATCTCTTCTAAAGCCCTATTAATTCTTTCTTGTTCACTATCTCCTGCTAAATGAATCATCCCAATAAGTGGCTTTTTATTATTAAACAATTCATAAAAACCATTTGTCATTAATCTGAAATAAACCTAACATTTTTATAGATTATTATACTAGAGAAATTATGAAATCAGCAATATTAGATACAAATTTTATTCTAACATGTGTAAAGCAGAAAATAGATTTTTTTAAAGACATCCCTAATATGGGTTTGGAAATTTTAATTCCAAAACAAGTTATAGAAGAAATAAAAAGAGTTGCAAATTCAACAAAAAAGCTCAAATTTAGAGATGATGCAAAAC
>SDBS01004342.1_pt1 | contig 13870 bp, 10 predicted proteins | sample 2277091 | NCBI WGS metagenome assembly SDBS01 (sample SAMN10404972, study PRJNA504765) | marine sediment metagenome | isolation source: marine sediment core GS10_PC15, 163 cmbsf | place: Arctic Ocean: Southern Knipovich Ridge | collected 2010
GCAAGTCCTAGAAGGTTGTATAAAGTGGGGCTTTTTGAAAAATTCAGGGCACTTGTAAAGTTTTGAATAGCCCGCTGAAAATCTCCTTCATTAAAGTAGTTAATTCCTCTGTAGAGAGAGTCCTTTGCCCTCTCGGAGATATCCTGATACACATTTTTACGTTTTTTTCTTGCGCCGGATTTTATTGGTACTGTATACTCGTAATCTTCACCTACAAGCGCGTGATAAGCTTCGTTAATTTCCTTGAATTTTTCTTCAGCAAGGTCCGCAAGCGGGTTTCCCTGATGCTTGTCAGGATGATATTTTGCGGCCAGTTTTCTGTATATCCTTATAATTTCGTCTTTTTTTGTTGATCTATTGATACCCAGAATATTGTAATAATCTTTTTCCAATATTAAGTCCTGAATGATTCGGGCTGTCACTTAAAATATACAATAGCCATTTAGACACAATATACTTTGTAATATAAGGCATCAAATTTACAATCTGTCGTACGGGACAGCCTAATTATAGGTTGTTGGACAGCCTAATTAGAATTCTAAGTTAAATTACGGAATATTTCAAGATATTATTTAGTTTAACTTAAGATGAAAATCATTCTTATGGGTAATAAATTGTTACCGATAAAAGGGTTAAGGCTTCTCTATGAATTTAATAAAAAATACTTCAAAAAGTATATTTTTTTTCTTTATTTTTACACTTGCCGCTGCATCTCTGTTTGCCCAGGAAGTAGGTTTTATGGGGATCAATATTGGAATGAGCAGGGAAGAAGTTTTAACTTCCGCTGATGAGAATGAAATAATTGAGGTTCCCAGAAGCAGAGATGTGGAATTCTTCCCGGTTGAGGACAGAAAGATTTTGACCTTTTCAATAAAACCGGAGGTACCGCACATATATCTGCAGTTTTATGATGACCGGCTCTATGCCCTAACGTTGATATTTAATGAGAAGCACATTGATTACTACACATTAATCAACAGGCTGGAGAACAAGTATGGGGCATATACTAAGCTGACTCCGGAATGGAGAAAGTGGGCAAAGGATGAGGTTGAAATTAAGGCGGAAAAACCGGCTGTTGTAAAGTATCTTGCGTTAAAAGAGTTCCTGGAAGCTGCTGGATTTAAAGTACAGGATGAAGATATTGAAGGCAAAAGGAAAGACAGAATCCTTGATGGGTTATAGGGTCAGGGTTTTAAGTCTCAGCTCTGTTGATATGTCTTTTAAATGTTGAATGGCCTGTTCAGAGAAATTTTTATTCCCCAGAATGAAGACTGTGTTATTTTGCAAAAGCGGTTCTTTTTCAACTAAAAATGTATTGGATAGTACTGATTCAGGCCATATTTTCGTTCCGGGAATCGGGGAAAAGTATGAAAGAAAAGGACTTGCACCAGAATCATACACAAAGTTGATTGATGTCTCCACATTTTTAGCTGTCTGTCCCGGAAGGCCGGCCATTATGTATACGCCGATATCTTTTTTTTTATAACCAGCTTCCCTCAAAAACACGACTGCTTTCCGAAAGTCTCTATTTGTTGTCTTATTCCCTGTTTTGTTCTGCAGCCTTCTGTTTGAAGTCTCAAAACCAATACGAATGGTTGTAACCCCCGCCTGAAAAAATAGCTCCGCGATCTTTTTTGTCATCAAACTGGAATGAATGCCGTTTGGCAGATGTATGGAAATTCCGGGATTCTCCCTGATAATGTTTTTTAAAATTGGAATAGTATGGTGCTCTGAATCGACAAGAAGGGCGTCATCATAAAACGCGATGTTGTTTACCCCTAAAATCTCTGTGTACCTCTTCATTTCTGAAATAATTGAAGAGGCACTCCTGCCTGAAAATCTGCTGCTTAGAATGCCGGAAGCGCAGTAACTGCAGGTATAAGGGCAGCCTCTCCTGGTTAAAATAGAAAAAAATCCGGCACCTTTCTGGAGCTCATGCAGAGGGTGCGGGTAATCTGAAAATGTTTCTATTGATGGGATGTATTTAAACCTTTTACAGGATATTTGTTCAATTAACCGCAGGAGTTTTGCCGGATTTTCATCGGTATAAACAAAATCGGCTGCTGACCTGTTTTTTGCGTGATCCGGGCACAATTTTGAATATATTCCGCCGAGGATTACAGGCACTTTATCACCATAAACCTCTTTTACCAGTTTAATTGCTTTGAAGACCCCGGGGTACCAGTAGGTCATGATTGAGGTTACAAGGACAGCATCAGGCTTTTCAGCCGCAAGGAGCCGGCTTATAAACTCCTCTTCATCAATGCCGTATACTGCATAGTTCCTCTTTATAAATGAGAGGCACTCCGGCTTTTGAATTACTCTCCGTATGTACTTTGAACATCCGTTTTTTTTCGGTCTGGGATCTGTTTCACGGACACTGGCAAGGCAGTTGATGTAGCTTATACGCGCACCCGCCTTCTTTAAAATAGACGCGATGTACAATAATCCCAGTGGTTCTGCCCAAAGGTTATAGGCCGCAAAATCTATGATCCAGGGATTAATCAATAAAGTTGAAATATGATTTTTCATATACTAAACTTAAAGAGTATTTTATACTAATTGAGGCTGTCTCGCAACCTCAATTATTTGCCAGGTACCGTGTCCTTGGGGTTTAACTTTTTTTACATTTTTGGAAAAGTATATTACCTTTCAGCTTATTGCATCATTTAAGAAAAGGAAGAAGGGTTCATGAATTACAGTCAAAAAAATTATATTATGGACATGGATGGGGTGATTTATTTCGGGAACCATCTTATAGATGGGGCAAAGGACTTTATTGATAAGCTGAAAAAAAATAAAAATAAATTCCTGTTTCTTACCAATAATTCAAGTCAAACCCCCCTGGAGTTGAGCAAGAAGCTCGCCCTGCTGGGAATAGAAGTCTCTCCTAAAGAGATTTTTACTTCGGCTGTCGCGACGGCATTGTTCCTGAACAAACAGAAGAAGAACGGAAGCGCTTATGTGGTAGGCAGCAACGGGCTCTACAACGCCATCCATGATGTGGGATACCAGATAACCGAGTATAATCCTGATTATGTAGTGTTTGGTGAAACAAGGAGCTACTCTTTAGAAATGATTGAAAAGGCATGTAAGTTTATTATTGAAGGCGCACGGTTCGTTGGAACAAATCCGGATTTAACAGGGCCTTCTGATTTTGGCATTGTACCTGCAGTCGGATCACTGACAGCACCGATAGAACGGGCCACAGGCGTGAAACCGTACTTTATAGGCAAACCGAATCCCCTGATGATGAGATCAGCATTGAGTCGTTTGAATTCTCATTCAGAGAATACGGTGATGATTGGAGATAGAATGGATACGGATATCGTTGCCGGACTTGAAACAGGTCTTGAAACAATACTTGTTCTTACAGGGGTTACAAAAATAAGCGATGTGAAGCAATATCCATATCAGCCCAGCAGGATTTGCAACTCTATCAAGGATGTGTTAGATCTGTTTTAGATTTTTCAAGGGTTGAAAAACATTCTCCGCTCTCTTGAGATCCTCTATTGTGTCTATCTCGACCCATTCTTTGTGAGATATTTTAAATAAATGAAGGGCGTATTCTGAAGTGTACTCACTCAAAACTTCATCAAAAAGAATATTTACGTTTTTTTCATTCACAAATACTGTCAGCCATTGAGAAAAATGTTTTCCATAATCTGCCTGAATAACCATTATCCCCGATGACATGAAGTTCAAATTATCTATCCCGCCTTTTCTGTTTTTCAGGACATCAATGGATTTTATTTCATAATCCGGGCCTGTCGTTATTAAAATTTCATTGTCAGTCCCGTTATATTTTCCGGCTAAATAATAAGATCTCCCACCCATTTCTGTTAACGCATTCACGAGTGTTTCGGACCGGAAAAAAATATCCCCCTCAAGAAGAACAGTACCTCTTTTCATTATTTCCCTGGCAAGCCATAGTGAATACATATCGTTTGTTTTATTGTAGTGTTTATTATAGATATATTCAATTTTAATACCGCGATAACCTGTACCGATCACATCTTTTATGGCTTCGGAAAAATAACCGGTTACAATTACACAGCGCATTATGCCGATTTCCACTAAATTATCAAGCGCGTTTAACAGTATCGGAGTACCATTTATTTCAGTAAGGCATTTCGGAGCATGATCCGTGAGAGGTTTAAGCCTTGAACCGGTTCCTGCTGCAAGAATTATTGCATTTTCAATCATTCTTTTCCCGGGGAAAAGTACATTTTCAAGCAATATAATACGTGAACAAAAAAAGAGAAAGAGTAATATTGACTTTTTGTGAAATATCTCATAATCTTGATAATAGAAGGACAGGCAGGACTGTTTGCTTCATGAAAACATTAAAGTTTTATATGATCAGAGAATTTATACCTCCGTATATAGGCAGTGTGGCGTTTTTTACCGTACTGCTGCTCCTTGAAAGGGTGATGAGCTTTATAGGCCTTGTTGCCCGCGGGTATGCGACAGTTGTCGATTTGATGGTACTGATCATTTACTCAATTCCTCCAACCATGGCTCTTACGATGCCGATATCAACAATTATGGGGGCCCTTATCTCTGTCGGCCGGATGTCGAACGACAGTGAGATTACTGCAATGCGGGCCGCCGGGATACGTCTCAGTTCAATTTTCCTTTCTCTTTATTTAGGTGGAATATTGATAGGAGGGATAAGTTTTTACTTCACTGACAGGATTGTGCCCATTGGAAATATTAAATTCAGGACCCTTTATCAGAAACTAACAATCGCGCGACCCGATATCTCGATAGGAGTACACAGTATAAACCCTCTCCCCGGCCAGTATACGCTGCTTGTGGATATGGTAGATGAAAAGACGGGTGATTTGATGAATGTTACCATTTTTGAGAGCAGGGAGGGTAAATATATAAAAACAATAACAGCGATGAAAGGATGGTTTCTAACGGAGGGTGCTGATGAAAATATTATTACGCTCAGGCTCATAAAGGGAACCATTATAGATCCGAAAGACAAAACAGGAGAGGAGTTTAACAGCACTCTTTTTAAAGAACTTGACCTGAATATCCCGGTAAAGCTGGAAGACATGAAGAATATTGTGAAAACACCGCGGGATATGAGCATGAAGGAATTAAAAGAAGGCATCGCCGGGCTTGAAAAAGGGACAAGAACCTATAATAGATACGTTATGGAATATCATAAGAAAATTGCCATACCCTTTTCCTGTCTGCTTTTTGTTTTTCTGGGAACCCCTTTTGCGGTTACGCGCGGAAGAAGCGGGAAGGGTATGGGTCTTGGAATAGGTGTGCTTATTATATTTTTCTACTACCTGACTCTCCTCACACTTGAACGTATGGGAAAATCCGGGAAAATTGACCCGGCTCTTGCCATATGGGTGCCCAATATCATCTTTTCTATTTTCGGGAGCTTGAATCTTATTAAAAGAGGCAGGATATGAGGATATTTCCGGGAAAAACCTACTCATTTTTTGTCATGCGAGAGTTTATTAAAGCGTTTATTGTGTCAATTATATTTTTACTGGGGCTTTCGTTCATTGTCAGGTCAATACAGGATCTGGACATATTTAAGGAATTTTCATTTACTCAAATTATTTATCTAAGGATACTGCAGGCGCCTTTCATAATTATGAGGGAGTGTATGCTGGCATCATGTATGTTTGCTTCTGTGTATACAATGTGCAATCTTACAAAGAATAGAGAAATCCTGGCTTTAAGAAGCTGCGGGGTTAGTGTATACAGAATAATTTCACCACTGATACTGGTTGGATTTTTCATCGGCATCTTTTCGATTGCATTTGAAGATTTTGTCGTGGTAAAGAGCATTGTCGCGAGAGATATGTACAAGGATAAATTAAGAGGTCGAGATCCAAGGAAGTACTTTAAGGACAGGGGCAGTATGATCATTTTCGGAGAGAATAATATTATTTACAAGATTGACAGATATTCAGTAGAAAGCAAAATGATGGAAGGTGTAATGATTATTCAGAAAGACATAGAAAGTAATATTATAATGCGAATCGATGCTGAAAATGTACACTGGGATGGAGAAAGCTGGGTATTTCATGAGGGCGTTTTCCGAAGCTTTGACAGAAACGGGAATATAAGCGGGAGGGAGGTCTTTTCTGAATTGAAAACGAAAATCAGTGATGACCCTAAGTACTTCGGGAAAGAGACGAGGAATATCATGAATATGACCCTGAAGGACGGTTATAAGTATATAAAGATGATGCGGAAGATGGGATTTAATTATAAGAAGTTACTTACAAAGTATCACAGAAGGATAGCAACATCTGTTAGTTTCTTTTTAATTGTTGTTATGGGCCTGAGCCTCGGAAGCATGCCCTTCAAAAATGCTCTCGTTATCAGTTTCAGCATGACCCTGGGTATGGTTCTAATTTTCTTTTTTATAATTGAGATTGGAAGTACTTTTGGGGGCCAGGGAAAAATACCACCTGTAATCGGCGGATGGCTCGGGAACATGGTCTTTTTTTTCATTACTTTGTTTTTGCTGAGGAAGCTCAGGGTCTGATGGGACATAACAGAATCGTTATCAGGGGAGCACGGGCTCATAATTTAAAATCAATTGATCTGGACCTGCCGAGAGATAAAATAATTGTTATTACAGGCCTTTCAGGATCCGGTAAGTCCTCCCTGGCATTTGACACTATTTACGCAGAAGGGCAGAGGAGGTACGTTGAATCACTTTCCGCCTATGCACGCCAGTTTCTGGGCCTTATGGAGAAACCGGACCTCGATTATATCGAAGGATTATCACCTGCCATAAGTATTGAGCAGAGGACCACCCGTAAAAACCCCCGTTCGACAGTCGGGACCATTACAGAAATATACGATTATCTAAGGCTGCTCTTCGCGAGGGTCGGGAAACCGTACTGTTATAAATGCGGCAGGGAAATAAAAAGCCAGTCCGTTGATCAGATAGTTGACAGGATAATGGAATACGACAGGGGTGAGAAGCTAATTCTTTTTGCTCCTGTTGTACGGGGGAGAAAAGGGGAGTTTAAAAAAATATTTGAGGATGCCTTCAAAAGCGGATTCGTGAGGGTGAGGGTTGATGGGGAATTCAAAAGGCTTGAAGAAGCTGCCGGACTTGAGATTGATAAGCAGAAGAGACACAGCCTTGATATTATTGTGGACAGAGTTGTGCTTAAGGAAGAAAATCGAAAGAGGATCGCGGAATCTGTTGAAACGGCAGGCGCGCTAACCGATGGCCTGGTTGGTATAATGAGAGAAGATAAGACAGAAGAGTTCTTTTCACGAAAGTTGGCCTGTATATACTGTAATGTGAGTTATCCGGAAATACAGCCGCGGATGTTCTCCTTCAACAGCCCTTACGGAGCATGCCGGGAGTGCATGGGGCTTGGCGTGAAGCTGGAGTTTGATCCGGATCTTATAATCCCGGATAAATCGCTCTCTTTCAATGAAGGAGCAATTTTATCACACTCGCCCCGTGCAAACTGGACGAGAAGCATGTTTAGTGCGTTTGCGAAACACTACCGTATTTCCGGCGATACGCCCCTCGATCAAATTCCCGGGGATGTCTATGAACAGCTGCTCTATGGTACGGATGTGGAGCTCCTCTTTATTCATGAAAGTGCTGAGGGGAAGGGGCGCTGGGAGAATACATCGAAATTTGAAGGGTATATAAAAAATTTAGAAAGGAGATACAGGGAAACAAAATCAGAGGGGATGAGGGAATGGATGGAAGAGTTTATGAGAGAAACTTCCTGCCCTGTGTGCGGCGGAAAGCGGCTTAGAAAAGAGAGTATGTCGGTAAAAATTACGGGCAAGTCAATAATTGATATAATTGAGATGACGGTGGAAGGTGAAATAGAATTTTTTGAAAAACTTAAACTTCATGAGAGAGAGCTGATTATAGCGCGTCAGATTGTTAAAGAGATAAAAGCAAGGCTGTCCTTTTTAAAAAATGTTGGCATCGGTTATTTATCGCTGGATAGAAAAGCGGAAACACTTTCAGGAGGCGAAGCTCAGAGGATCCGGCTCGCGACTCAAATCGGGTCCGGGCTGGTTGGTGTGCTGTATGTTCTGGATGAGCCGACAATCGGGCTTCATCAAAGAGACAATAGCAGGCTGCTTGATACCCTCTATCATCTGAGGGATATCGGAAATACTCTTATAATTGTTGAACATGATGAGCAGACAATTGAAAGTGCTGATTATGTTGTAGACCTTGGGCCGGGAGCCGGTGAGAACGGGGGCAGGATAGTAGCTCAGGGAATACCGGAGGAAATTAAAAGAAACGAGGCTTCTCTAACGGGAAAGTATCTGAATCGCGAGATAACTATCCCTCTGCCTGAAAAAAGAAGGGATGGAAGTGGAAACAATTTAACACTTAAGGGAGTGAGAGAGCACAACCTGAAAAATATCGACGTAAGATTTCCTCTGGGGACCTTAATCGCGGTTACAGGTGTCTCCGGATCGGGAAAATCATCCCTGGTGAATGATGTCCTCTTTCCGGTTCTGGCAAACAGGCTCAACAGGGCAAAACTGACGCAGGGTTCTTATGAGGATATTACGGGAATAGAGAATTTAGATAAGGTTATTAATATAGACCAGTCTCCGATAGGGAGGACCCCCCGGTCAAATCCTGCCACTTACACGGGAGTTTTTACTCCGATCAGGGAGCTCTTTTCTTCGCTCCAGGAATCTAAAATTCGGGGTTATCAACCGGGGAGATTTTCCTTTAACGTGCAGGGCGGCAGGTGTGAAAACTGCGGGGGAGGGGGCGAAATCCGTATCGAAATGAACTTTCTTCCTGATATATATGTTACCTGTGATGTTTGTAAGGGTAAAAGGTATACCAGAGAAACCCTTGAAGTGAAGTATAAAAGAAAGAATATCACGGATGTGCTGAACATGACGGTAGAAGAGGCATTGTCTTTTTTTAAAAATATACCCCAGATCAGGAGGAAGTTAACAACATTGCAGGAAGTAGGGCTTGGCTATATAAAACTTGGCCAGCCTGCCACAACCCTGTCAGGAGGTGAGGCCCAGAGGGTAAAACTCTCATCAGAGCTCGCGAAGAGGAGTACAGGAAAAACCTTTTACATCCTTGATGAACCAACATCCGGCCTCCATTTTGATGATGTTAAAAAACTTCTAAGCGTACTGCAGAGGTTTGTTGATATAGGCAATACTGTCCTGGTAATCGAGCACAACCTCGATGTTGTTAAAAATGCGGATTATATCATTGATCTCGGCCCTGAAGGCGGAGACAGCGGGGGTGAAATTATTGCCTGCGGAACGCCGGAAGAGATTGTGCAAAACAGAAGGTCATTTACAGGCCATTATCTCGAAGCTTTTCTAACCAGGTCTATTGAAGCACCGTATTCTTCGTAAAACTTACCGGTCAGCAGGCCGCTTGCGAGCGGTGCGAGTACCTAAATATTAATTTTCCTGTTTTTTCCTGTCTCATTCATGGTGGGGAGTTTAATATTGATTGTTTGACCACTCTTATTCTCATGAATTTCAATTGTGCCGTTATAGTGCTGTATTATACTTTTGGGGATTGCAAGATCGATTGTGTCAGTGTGAATGGAGTAGAGAGCCGGCCGGCCGTCTATTTTAGTTGATACTCTCTTTCTGGCCCTGATTTCTATTGCGGCAAAGTTATTCTGCTTTTTCGTCGCAACTTCTATTATTTCATTGTTTGTGTCAAAAAGGCTCAAACACAGATTTAAAAGTACATGAAAAAACTGGCTTTCTGAAACGAATATTTTCACATTATGGAGGTTGCAGCGCATGGAAATCCTGACGTTCCTTTCTTTTGCTATCGGCCTTATGAAGGACACAACTCTTTCAACGATTTTATCAAGATGATCTATCCCTTTCAGTTTATGGTCAATACTGTGCAGATCGATAAGCTGCTTCACTATAGTTTTAATCCTGTTCATTCCTTTTTCGATGATATCAACATCGTACTTAATAGAACTTGAATTTTCGTCAGAAGCTAATTTTTTCTTTATCGTGTCAGTTACAGTGAACATACTCTGAAGAGGGTTGTTAATTTCATGTGCTATGCCGGCGGCAAGTTTACCTGTGGAAGCAAATTTTTCAGAAGCAATCAGGTTTCTTATATGCTCTGCTTCTTTCAGTCTGAGCATTCTAAGTTCCACAGCATTGTCTAACACCTTCATCAGTTCTTCCGGTCTGAACATTCCCTTTTTCAGGTAGAAGAATATATGTTCTCCGGTTGCTTCGACAGGCGGCCAGTCCTCTTCATAACCTGTAACCACAATATTTATTATGTCAGGGTCAACTTTTTTACGAACATACTGCAGCAGGTCCTTACCCAGGATGCCGGGCAGACGTAAATCATATATTAATATATCATACCTGTTTTTCAGAAGCAGCTTTTTTGCTTCGATGCCATCCCTGGCTCGGTCACAGTGATACTTCTTAATAATTATTTTTTTTAAAAACGCGGCATAAAATTCTTCATCTTCAATTATTAAAATTTTTATCATGTTTACTTCCTTTTAACTTCCTTTTTACTTCCCGGAAACAGGGAAGGTTATTTCCATGATTGTGCCGCCGTCTCTCCCCTGTAAAGCCTTTATTGATCCCCCATGAATTGTAACCATGGTCCTGGTTATACTCAATCCCACTCCTGTACCATTTGCCCTCCCGGAAGTAGTATAAAAGGGTTCAAAAATTCTCTCAATGTCATCTTTTTCAATGCCCCTGCCGTTATCAATAAAATGGATGATTATTTTATCTTTTTCTTTCCTGTAGTTTACCTTGATAGTTCCCGTATCTTTAATAGCGTCAATTGAATTGTTAAGCAGGTTTAGAAAAATTTGTATCATCATATTCTTATTGCCGGAAAGAGTGCAGTTGTGCGTATTGTTGATAAATTTAATATGTTTTTCTTTCATCCTGTGTTCGAGGAGAAGAAGTGCCTCATTAACGGCCTGACTGAGCTCCAGAGTTTCAAATTTACCGGTTTCCATTTTTGAGAAGTCCATTATACTCTCGATAATCGCAAACGCTTTTTGCATACTTTTTGAAATCAGCTCCATATTTTCTATAATTTCTTTATCTTCTTTCTCTTTCCTGTCTATCTTTCGAAGGACGCGCAGATTTTTATTTTGTAAATCGGAAAGAATGAGCTCGGGTATGCCTTTTATTACCGCGAGAGGGCTTCGAAGGTTATGAGCTATTCCCGCGGCAAGTTCTCCCAGAGTAGCCATTTTTTCTTTCTGGATTACAATCTTCTCATTTTCAAGTCTCTCGGTTATGTCATCCACCAGCACAAGCAGCTGGTCCGTGCCCTTTATCGGTGTTATACTTATATGAAAAGTGCGGTTTTTTCCCTCTATCGTGACTGTCAGGTCGCCATCCTTTTTTTGTTTAACCAGGTTTTCCACTGCGGCCTGAAGATTGTTTTGAACAAATATGCCAAGATTATAAAAATTTTTATTTTTCAGGTTCTCCCGGAATACCTCTTCAGCCTTTCTGTTGCCTGTAATTATGTTCCCCCCCTCATATATACTTATGATCCCGTTAGGCGAGTTATCGAGAATAAGTTTGTTTATCTGCGAAAATCTCAGTCTTGCTTCATTTTCATCCTTTAACTGTTTAACAGCAATATTCAACTTTCCGGTCTTTATTTTATTGGTCAAATGCAGCTTCATGTTATTCAGTCCGAGGGTGAACTGATCCAAAAAGGTTCTTAAATCCTGAGAATCGGGTTTTGTTTCGGCTTCGATATATAATTTTCCTAATTCGAAACCATTTCCTGTATCAAGAGAATAGACTGCCGCACTATCAGCGGTTTCGGCCTCTGAAAAATTGATGCTTCCCCTCTTTATCAATTTTTTATTTTCCTCGATTTCCAGAGAAATAATTAACTTCCCATCTTCTGTAAACAGTTTTGGATAAAATACTTTGTACATGATGGAACTTTCATTGTTGAGGTAGAACTCCAGATAGACCGAATTAAACTTGAAACAGCGAAGTAAGGTACGGAGAGATTCACCCAGTACTGTCTCTACGTCTCTCTCTTTCAGAAAGAGGAGAGAAATTTTGTTGAGCTCAGAAACTATATTTTTTTTTGTTTTTATCTCTCTGACCATCTGTTGATTGGTAATATGCATTTTTCCCAGCTCTCTGTTTGCCGATGAGAGCATCTCGAAATAACCTTTAACATCTGTTTGGGGTAAATTTAAGATTTCCACAAGTGCGGCGATATTGCTCTTTAAATTCTGAAGAATTAAGTCAAGGTCTTCGCTCAGTAAGCCAAGCTGAATTAAAATGTCTTCACTCACTTCATAGGTCGGTTCTGTTGACTGAGTTGTGAAACCCGCTATATGCGCTATTTCATTGGCAATTTTCAATATTAGACTTCCAACCCCCTGCTTTACCAGCGGTGAAAAGATTTCGTTGTGGTGTTCGTGAATGGGTATAGTGAGTTTGTAGGGAAGCTCCCAGTACTCAAAAAGGAATTCCGAGACGTCCGTATGATCGAATCCGAATGTTTTCATTTCGGCGCGGTTAAATGAGAACTTTTCCTTTCCAATGGTATCTATTACCTCCTTGTATCTTTCTTCGGTTGATAGAAGAAATATGATTTTACCTATATCGTGAAGTAAACCGGCAGCATAGGCGATATCTTCAGAGGGGTGTTTAAGGATTTTTGCAATCTCTTCGGATACTATCGCTGTGGCAATTGAATGGAGCCAGAATCCCTTGTAATTAAACCAGGCGGTTTCTTTGCCGGCGAAGATGTCCTTTATTGTCACACTCAGAATAATACCTTTTATTGTTTTATATCCCAGAAGGACAATGGCGTCTTTTATACTTGAAACAGGGGTTCTCCGCGTGTAAATAGGAGAGTTTGCTATCTTTAAAATTTTTAAAGTGAGAGATGGATTCGACTTGATAATATCTGAAATTTCTTCCGCGGACTTTTCGAGAGTCAGCGTCTTATAGATTGCCCACCTGGCTGCTTCGGGGAGGGCAGGGATTTCACTGATGTTGATGGTCTTTGATAATAGATTTTCAATTGATTTCACCACATGTTTATCCTTGCCTCCAGCTTCTTGCAGATGTAAAGATTTTACAGGCTCTTCGTTTATTATCGGGACTTAGTGAGTTTAAATTAAATTCGGCCTGAAGAAAGATCGTACGGTCAGCGGCAATTTATGCCTATGAGAACTCATATACAGGTCAGCGGAAATTCTATTGACAAATGGTTTAATCGTTACTATTTTTTTTAATAAAGGGCGGCATAGCCAAGCGGTAAGGCGACGGTCTGCAAAACCGTTATACGTCGGTTCGAGTCCGACTGCCGCCTCATTTTTTGTATAAAGGCTTCGTTGACAAACCGGTCATCCAGAGTTCAACCGCACAGAAGTAATAGACTAAAGCTTATGCCTTGACTTTTTCTGACATAATGATATTTTAATAAAAGAGACCAATATAGTCTTTTCATTTTAACCTGAAAGGTCCTTTATTATGAAAAGTACCTCAATTTCTCATCTTAAAGCATCTCTCAGCCGGTATCTAAGTCTTATACAGGGCGGCGAAGAGGTGATCATTACTGACAGGGGAAAGCCGATTGCAAAAATTATTCCACTAAACAGAGATGGAGACTTTTTCCCGGAACGTTTGAAAGAATTGGAACGCCGGGGCCTGCTCAGGATCGGTTCCGGACAAATCTCTGAAAGGTTTTGGGAGACACCCCGAGTAGCTGATAGAAAGAGTCTTGCTAGAAAAGCACTTCAAAAAGACAGGAAAGAATCAAGATGAAATTTTGGGACACTTCTTCAATCCTGCCTCTGTGTGTTGATGAAATATTCACAGAACAAATGAAAGGATATTTAAGGGA
>SDBS01004343.1_pt1 | contig 13869 bp, 13 predicted proteins | sample 2277091 | NCBI WGS metagenome assembly SDBS01 (sample SAMN10404972, study PRJNA504765) | marine sediment metagenome | isolation source: marine sediment core GS10_PC15, 163 cmbsf | place: Arctic Ocean: Southern Knipovich Ridge | collected 2010
ACGACATAAAGACATCCTGTCTTTAACCCGCGTCACGCGGTTTCAATCTCCCAAACGAAACCACCAAACCAGAAAAGGCCGCCTGATGGCGACCCTTTCTGGTTTGGTGGAGGCGGCGACTACTGAAAAGCAACGATAACAACGTGATATCAAAGAAATATTGTAGTTATACGTTGCAGGGTTGCCCCCATAGTTGCCCCTAAGTGGATGGAGTTTCTTCTGGGAGAACAAGATGGGCGCGCTAGAAAATCCGGTTATCGGTGACGAAAATATCAGTAGGCCGATCTACGGGCTGTTCCGAAAAACAGCACTAACCGATAAATTAAACGTTAAGAATCGTGTTAGCGTTACAATCGGACAGCATTTTTATTTAGCACAGCGGTCCAACTAGTCGGGTCAGGATTGCTCGAAATTTTGCTTCTTAATCGAATCTGACCGATGGTGTTATCAATACTTAAGAATCGACTAGTTGCACTATGTACAAGAGTCTTGGTTTCGCGCGAAAATTTTCTATGCCGAATAGGGGCATCGGAAGTGCTGTAACAATGGTTAGTTTGTTTTTTGATCCGAGCTACATCGTCTGGTTTAGGTAATTTAATTCCACCATTAAAGAAAGGCGTCAGCAACGATTGAGGTTTAATGCTCAACAGCGTTTCCCAGATACCAGGGTGGTCCCCGCTGATAGAGCCGTGGTGAGTAACTTTATAGACATCAGCCTTGGCCTGATTAGGATCGAACTCATCTAATATAACTTTCCACCCTGTTTCAGGGTCTTTGGTGTCTTCGAGATCAGAACCTAACAAGATGTTGTGCTTGCCAACGGTCACCCAAAGGACGACTGCGCTGTGATTAGGATTGCGCGGGACAGTATTTCGCTTAGGTCCGTTAGTAAACTCCTCTTTAAGTGCCACCAATTCTTTTTGGGCCTTCAATATCGAGGCATCTGATGGAGAAAGGGCTGTTATTGTGCAGTTTATATCTTTAAGTTTCGGCGGCGGCAAAAGTGTCACATGGTTCATGGCCCATGCAGGTGATTTTAAATGGCCGTAACGTGGGGCTGGGGACCGAGTACGCAGGGTGGATATAATTTGACCTAGATCTTCCAGGCCATGTTTGTTCATGGACGGAGGATGTTTCTTATAAGACTGGTGAATCTCTAATAGTTCATCCGAGTTAAGTGCGATTGAGCACACGAACTTCGCTTCTTTGCATTGCTCAAAGATTGTTCCTAAGCCATCAATATGGTCACCATGCCAATGGGAGGCAACGACGAGGCGAACCGCTTTAGATACATCGACGTCAATAGATTCCAAATAGGCGAGTGCGGCAGGGCGGTCATCTGTTGAGGAGCGGCATGAATCAACAATAATCCAATGGCCGCCACCGATATGCAGTGCTATGGATTCACCGTATCCTCTAACCGGCCCAAACAAAGAAATTTCTATCTCATCATTTGAGGGAGCGTCCAACAAAATACTACCAACCTAATTCTTGTCTGAGGTCTGAGGCTTCTTGGGCAGCCAGCTCCTTTTCCTTTTTTGTCCACACTGGAAGGCGTCGGAACTGAATCAGGGAAAATAGTTCACTGCGACGTCCTTTGACGTGCCAACCAATAGACCAGTAAAAAATCGCACCAGCTACGATGAGTTTCAGGTCGTCCTTATCACTAACGGATGTGTTTAGTATTTCAGCTTCTTCTTGTTGCGAAGGGTCAATTATATTTATCAAACGAACAATGAATGAGTCATCCAGCACCTCTAATACCATACCTTCCCAAGAGACATCCGGGAGGTAATATGGGCGGTTTTGTTTTGAAAATATGGGGATTTTAGGGATATCACCTTCACTATCAATAGGCCGTGTAGATGAGGTCGGTTCATGCTGTTGCGGGTTTGGCTCTGGCAATAGATTGGGAATATTCACCGTCTCCGGATCGGAGGTTTTAGTTTTGTAGTCAAGCGGCGTGGGGGTCGACGTGTTCATGAGAAGTTTTTTATAATATGTTGAATATACTCTTCAGAACGGGCTATTGAGATTTCCCAGTTTGCTTCCAGAATGCTCATGATTGGTTCCGCTCCCATGCTGGTATCGTAATTCCGAATTACGTAGTGATCGTTGATGCTGATTAGGATAGCGTCTGGCTTTTCATTTAACGCCTGAATTCGAGCCTGGATGTATCCAGTGCGCTCGTCCGGTCGTTGCTGATCTTCCATAATGATGTCGCGCAATCCCGGTTTAGTCATAAAGCCCCACTGTCCCTTTGGGACGATATTGTCGCCAAAACGGCTGTGTTGCTCCTTCTTGTTCGGTAACCATTTTTGTTCCAGGTTGATTCCCATCGCTGAAACAGGCGTGTGACTCAAAACACTAAAGGTCTTACGAACAAAATCGTTTAGCATCATGAATAGTGTAGGATTCTTACCTTTAATGACGAACTGATTTGCGGTGACTTGAACATTCCCCCACGTAAGCGAAAATGAAGCAATCTGTGGCGTCGTGATCTTCTGATCTGTTTCATCGTCAGCTTCAGTTTTGCTAATAATGTCATGGGCGGCGAACCACTGCGGATGAAATATGCTGGGATTGAAATTCCCAAGCAGAACGATACTGGCAAATTTAGCGTCAGGCTTTAGCATCTTATTGAAATCTCAATGAAAACTTTCTGTGATCCGGTTTGATGCATTTTTTAGTGCATATTGGGAGCATAGTAGCTCAATAACTAAGTCGCCAGCAAACAAAAAAACTCTAGAAAACAATCCTTTGTTTACTCCATGACCAAAAGGGCCAGACCCACTACTGTCCCACAAATTCATACCAACACCAACTGACGATTATTTTTCAGGTCTGCCTTGTCCGGTGGATCGCCTCTTAGGAGTGCCATCAGGTCTCTTCGGATAAACAGGTTTAACTGCAACAGTCTCAGCATTTCTTGTAATGAACAGTTGAGTTTTGCGCTGAACTTCAGATAGGCCAGTAGCAAATAGGTGCACAATGAGATCCAGATCTGCGTCAGGATGGCGTTCTTGCTGTTACCGATAAAAGATTTGATCTTCAGGTTCTGTTTAATCCACTTAAAGAACAATTCCACCTGCCAGCGTTGCTTGTAGATGTCGGCAATGGTCTGCGCGCTTAACGAGAAGTTATTGGCGAGGAACTCATAGCGTTGACCCGTATCCGGATCCCGGAAGCCCACCCGGCGCAGTGGGGGTAGGCCCAGCTTCCGGGGTTTGATCCCGGTCAGGGTAATGGTCTGGTCTGAGGTGAGACCTTTGGATTTATCGACGTCACGGCGCGCATCGACACGCCAGATGGCATTCCGGCGAATCCGGGTGACAAAGAAAATACCCTTGTGATTAAGGGCGTTGAACCATTTATAGTCAACATAACCCTTGTCGAAGACCACGATACTGCCCGGTGGGTAGTCCAGAGTTCGGCCAATGGCAATATCCGTGACCTTGCCTTCCGTAATGGCGGCAAAGTGTGGAATGCCGCCGCCATGATCCAGGCTGACATGTAACTTCATGGCTGCCTTGCCCAGGGCATAGTGCGCCCAGGGGAATATCTTCAACGATAAATCGATCAACGAGGCATCCAGGGAATACAGCCTGTTTTTAAACCGAAATCCGTGACCCGGTGCCCGACCCCGGCAACGGTGATAGAGCTTTGCAAACAGAGACTCATAGAGGGTGTAAGGTTGATGTTGATTCAATCGTGCCAGACTGGTGCGCGCAACGGGAGAAGCGCCCAGATGATACAAACGATGACGCTGGGCCTGCAGGTTTGACTCGATATCTCTCAAGCTGTTTCGGCCTGCCAGTGGCCCAAACATCAAGGCGACAAACTGTGACCAACGTCGTGTTTTACGTAAACGTTGGCCGTGATGATGGTCATGAGACATGGATTCAAATTCATACCCAAAGCGCTTCGCGGGGCAGGCTCTGTCTTGGAATGAGTTTCAGGAGTTGGGAGAGTACGGTATTATTGTGTGACAAGGCTTGTTTCTCCTTTTGTTATTAATGCGTTATCGACAAACCCATTATAACAAGCACGGGGGATTCAAGCCTTTCTTTTTGCCTTTATGGTGAGTTGTGGGACAGTAGTGGGCCAGACTCGACTGAAACGTACGCATTAGGGACACAGCCGTTACTCCCCCTAGTCAGCGCGCTCTATATTGCACAGGTGCATCCTCTTTGCGCCTTCGATGAATTTATTACGCGGGTCGCGCATCGCTCACCCGAGCTGGCTCTCTAGGTCGGCCCGGTAGCTAGCTCGGCATTTCGTTCGTCATCAACCTAGCTCAGCTCGCGGATCAGCTCGTGGTGGTCCATCGACTCAAGTCGTAACGTTTTCATTTCGTTCTTCTGTTGGTTGGGTTGGGTCTCGACCGTTGTCAGGCACGTAAACGTGAACCTGGTTGCTGAGGAAATCAATTGAGCTCTGGACCGGCGAGTCCAAGCCTAAAAACTTCGACCTGCGTTCTGAGATCTTCAACAGCTTGTCGATCATCTGGGGATCTCCGTCCATGGCCTTTTCCCAGCATGCCAGTGTCATGGAATCCAATCGTTCCAATTCAAGCGCACGCATCACGTGAGCATCTTTCTCGGTCTCAGCGGTTAAGCGAACAAGCTCGCGCCGGATCAATCCGTGAGCTGCCTGTTTGCTGATCCCGAGAGCGGTACCGATTTGTTGGTATGTAAAGCCGGACTTGCGCAGGTCGAAAGATTGCTGGCGCCGTTCTGCTGCGATGACTGATAGCTTATCGGTCTTCACGGCTTCCTCTCCGTTTCTTCCACTCCCAAGATTATTTTGAGTTTGCCTGACTCGTTCAACTTATTGATCGCCTCGGTTACGGCCGCAATGCGTAAACCTGTCAGCTCTTGGATCGCCGCGAGGTCGAGGGGCATGTAGGTCCGGCCGGCGGCTTCGAGCATGACGGCATCGAAAACCTTGATGGTGTCGTCGCCAAGCGGCGGCGTGTGATCGATTTTTTGTTTTTTCTTCTTCATAGTAAATCTTTTAAAATCAAGGTCGAATCAACTCCAGAAATTCCAGATACAATTATTTCGATCTTTTGTTGTCAACGTCCTTAATGGTCAACATTTTTCTTTGTAAAGATTGTAGAGGTATTCTTCAAGAAGTCATCACGAGAGGACGAAGTACTCTCGCTGTTACTTGTCTGTTTAATTGTTTGTTATATTTTTATATAGGCTGACCCTCCGTCAGCACCATACTGTGTGAGAGTCAGCACCATATGTCATAAGAGTACTCACCTTCCTGCGCGAAAGTACTCACCATGTCACAATTGCAATACATTTGGTGACTACTCTCCGTCAGCACGTTGCCTTGCCGTTAAGGGGACACACGGAATGTATTCGCGCCCTCGCCACTGCTTTCCGCTTCCGTGTTCGTGCCACTCGATCCATCCCAACGCTTCCGCCTTTACCAGGTGTTCGCATATGCAGCGATGTGAAAGGCCTGCATTCCGAGCCAAGCGTTCTGTCGACGGGTAACACTGATACCCCTCGATTGCATTTAAATCCTCGCCGTCTTCATTCTTAATCGGCCCACGCATCCAGGTAGACAACACAAGCAGGGCAAGGCGCGTGGTCGATGGTAACGGTGGGATGACGTAGTCTTTGTGCTCGTCCGTGATCAGCCTTTGCCAGTCAAATTTATTAAGATTCAACTCGTCTATCGGCGTGCCCGTCATTTGCGCCCCGATTGTTTGCCGCCGATGAGTTTCATGGTCTTTGATGGCGTTTCGCTTGATCTTCTTAATCTGCGCGATATATCGGCATAACGGTCGATAATCCTTGGCAGGGCACTTACCACCTCGTTTGAGAGTTCGGTCGGTATGTGTACAGCTAAAATCGCCAATCCGCCCACTTTCACAGCCTCTCGCAGGTAAACACAAATCCGCTCACCACGGATGTGTTTGCGATAGGGCCAGTCAATATCAAGCGGACAGATGTTCGCAGCGCACATTGCGAAACGTGGGCACGTTTCGGGTGTTGGAATTGTCGCGTTACTGGGGGTAGAATCTCCGCGTCGAGTTCGCTCAACTCTGCGAGAGTCCGCCCCTGTAGCCATCGCGGCTGCGGGGGTTTTCATTTCGAGTCACCCCGCTTTACGCGACATCGCGATCTGCGCCTCGATCCAGTCTTCGATTTCGCTCTCGACCCAAGCGACCGCGCGGCCGCCCAAGGACACGGGCTTGGGGAAAGTTCCGGTCGAAACGCGTAAGTAAATCGTGCTTCTTGAAAGTCCGGTGCGTGATATGACAGAGGGAAGTCGGAGAAATCTTAAAGCGGTGTTGGTCATCACATTGTCCGTTTGGTTGTTAACGGACGTTATGACACGACTACCATGTGGAGTTAAAGAAATATCGGTTTCAAAAAGTAGACGACTTTTTGAAAAGTTTTCTACTTCTTGAGAGGGGTCTTCTTGGGATGCGGAATGATCCAGGCGTATTTTTTGTATGCTCGCAAAATAGTTGATCGACTAACCCCCCGCTGTTCAGCTACTTGGTCAGCGGCGACGGTCTCCTTATGCCCGCTAAGGATGAGACGTATAAGATCATGTGCCATCGCCAAGTGCCTCACATTCTGAAATGCCTTGAACACGTTTCCAGGACCGGACTTGCCTGCGCCTTTCATCTCCAAGGCTTCGGCTATCGCGGGGGAAGGTTTATCGGGCACCGGATTCTTTGCACCGGGGCACAGATGCCAGAAGTTACCGGCGACACGATCCAGGTATCGAAATATCCACTCAGGAATATCCAGGTTGACCTGTCGACATTCCGCGTAGGCAAACCAGACAGCCAAGGGATTGTCTGTGTTTTCATATTCGCATCGGTAGCGAGCCACCAAGGCTTTCACAATATCGACCTCGCGCCTCTCGCCGTGCTTGTCAAAATACTCTGCGAGTTCAACTTCCCAGTCGGGTTTCTTTTTCGACATGAAGCACTCCCTCCAGTGCTGCCTTCAAGAATGGGCCAAGCCGGGCCGGTGAAGGGAGTCCCGGTTTTCGCCACCTCGGGCTAGGCACGGCTAGTCTGTGAATTAGGTGGTCCGAAGTTTCTTGTTCGCTGGGCGACGTTTCCGTCCTATGACGTCTAATGTAATATATCCGCAGTACGCACGAAAGCCACAGCAGGTGAGGGGAGCCGTCAATTACGGCAATCAAGTTGGGGACTATCGCGAACAAAAGGTATCGAGTTTGTCGAGGTTTCGAGTGTCTCCAATTAGAGGTCATCGCCAGCAAAGGGATAATTAATAAGGTGAAACGGGTAATTCGCAGCCAACAGAATCAAGGGGCAGGGAATGGCGGGTAAGAGAAAATCGGGCAAGGCGAAGGCTGAAAAAATTGCCGGACAAGGTTTGCTAAAGCTCACGGACAATGAAATCCGCGACATTACCAAGCACCTGGAAGTGGGCAAACCACTGCCAGACAAGTTCCGATTTCTGCTGTTCGAGGACAAGCGAGAGGTAGAGCTGGTTTGGAACGGTAAGACCAACGAGGTCTGCAACATCGTGCTGCCGTTTCAGACTATTGAGCAGGTCGATGAACCGCGCGCCGAGAAGCCGCAGGACACTGCGCTGCAGTCCGATCTGTTCGCCATGGACAATCGCGGCCGCCAGCTCCAGGGTTGGACCAACAAGCTGATCTGGGGCGACAACAAGCTCATCCTGTCATCGCTCAAAAACGGCCCGCTGCGTGAAGAGATTGAAAAACAGGGTGGCCTCAAGCTCATCTACATCGATCCACCGTTTGACGTGGGGGCCGATTTCTCCATGGACATCGAAATCGGTGGCGATACATTTACCAAAAAACCCAACATCCTCGAAGAAATCGCCTACCGGGATACCTGGGGCAAAGGCGCAGATTCCTTTATCGCCATGATCTATGAACGGCTGGTGCTGATGCGAGACTTGCTAGCGGAGGATGGCAGTATTTATGTTCATTGCGATTGGCGAGTAAATAGTTTCATACGCGTCGCAATGGATGAGGTATTTGGTGCTGACCAGTATCGAGGTGAGATCGTGTGGAAGCGAGCGTCTGCCCATAGTGACTCTTCAACTTTTGGACAAATTCATGACAGTATTTACTATTTTTCGAAGGGTAAACGGCCTATTTGGAATTCACCAATAGCGAAATATGAACAGTGGTATGTGGATCGATATTACCGATATACCAATGATGATGGACGGAAATTTATGTCTGACAATTTGTCGGCCAAAGGTTTGTCGGGAGGAGGCTATCGGTACACATGGAAAGGGTGCGAAGGTTTCTGGCGATGCCCAGAAACAAAAATGCGACAGCTTGATGAGGAAGGGCGCGTTTTCTACACGAAAAACGGAGTGCCTCGGTTAAAGCGTTTCATTGATGAAATGGAAGGTCGTCCGGTTCAGTCTGTTTGGGATGACATTCAACCGGTCGTGTCGTGGGCACGGGAAACAGAAACCTACCCCACCCAAAAACCCGAAGCCCTGCTCGAACGTATCATCAATGCCTCCAGCAACGAAGGCGATCTAGTGGCGGATTTGTTCTGCGGGTCCGGCACCTCGGCCGCCGTCGCCGAAAAACTGGGCCGTAAGTGGGTCGCCATCGACCTGAGTAAGTTCGCCATCCACGCTACCCGCAAGCGCATGATAGCTGTACAGCGACAGCTCAAGGAAGACGGCAAAGACTATCGTGCATTTGAGATTCTCAACTTGGGTAAGTACGAGCGCCAGCTCTACATCGGAGTGAATCCCGATCTGCGCGAGGAACAAAAACAGCAGCAACTCGCAGCGAAGGAAGCGGCCTTTCTCGATCTTATTCTATTTGCCTATCGAGCAGAGAAGACTGAGGGATTTACTAGTTTTCACGGTAAACGTGCCGGACGTCTGGTGGCCATTGGGCCGGTGAATATGCCGGTGACGCGACTGTTTGTTGAAGAAGTCATTCTGGAGTGTCGCAAGAAGCATATAACCAAAGTGGATATTCTTGGTTTTGAATTTGAGATGGGATTGTTTCCCAACGTGCTAGACGAGGCGCGAAGCAAAGGGATCGATATCTCGCCCAAGTACATTCCTGCCGAAGTGTTCGACAAGCGAGCAGTAGAGAAGAACCAAGTTGTGTTTCACGACGTTTCATTCATCGAGGTAAAGCCGCATATAAAAAAGAACATTGTGGCGGTGGAGCTAACGGATTTTTCGGTTTTTTATTCGCAGGATTCGATTGCCAACGCCGAAGCGACACTGAAGAACAAGAGCAGTAAAATCGTGGTGGAAAAGGGTCAGATCGTGAAGGTAAGCAAGGACAAGGGCGGCATCGTCACCCGCGAACAACTCACCCAACACTGGACCGACTGGATAGACTACTGGTCGGTGGATTTCGATTTCGAAAGCAAGCGCGAGATCATTCGCATACAGAATGCGGAATCCGGCGAATGGGAAGAGCAGTGGACCGGCGATTATGTCTTCGAAAACGAATGGCAGAGCTTCCGTACTAAAAAGGATCGCTCGTTGGAGCTGACCAGTGTCGCCCATGAATGTATACCCGGTCGGGTAAAAATCGCAGTGAAAGTGGTAGACATTTTTGGCAATGACACAATGACGATTGTTGAAGTGAATGTGGGAGGCAAGAAGTAATGGCGTTGCATCCTGACTTTCCCGATTCCCCGCACGTTATCCTTGATCCCGAGATTCGCTGGTTTCCGGCGGATGAGGCCCTGCGCGAAACTACCATGGACAAGCTGATGCCGGCGCTGGTGGCTACGCTTCGGCGCAAGGTGAAAGAGTTTCGCGATGGTGGTTATGTAGACGCGACAGATACCAGCAGGAGTCTGCTGAACTGGTGGTTCAAGGAGCCGCATCTGCTGGCCCAGGCTGACGGAGCTATAGCGGAGTTTCAATACTTCTTTGCTCAGCGTGAGGCATTGGAAACTATTATTTACTTGTATGATGTTGTGGGTGCAAAGGACAAATTTGACCTGATGCGCTTTGACAGTAGCGGAGCCGTTTCCGCCCAAATGTTTGATGAGACTTGGCGACGCTATGTAATAAAGATGGCTACTGGTAGTGGCAAGACTAAGGTAATGAGTCTGGCGCTGGCGTGGAGTTTTTTTCACAAGCTGTACGAGCCGGACTCCGAACTTTCACGCAACTTTCTAGTGATTGCGCCGAATATCATAGTGCTGGATCGCATTTACAAGGACTTTCAGGGTCTTCGTATTTTCTTTGAAGACCCGGTCCTTCCCGATAACGGTTTTGATGGGCGTAACTGGCGGGATGATTTTCAGCTTACGTTGCACAAACAGGACGAGGTCCACGTAACTCGGCCAACGGGCAACATCTTTCTCACAAATATTCATCGCGTATATGCTGGTGAGGACATTTCACCTTCGCCCGACGATGACGACACTATGGAATACTTCCTGGGCAAGCAGCCTACCGGCGCGACCACAGACTCCAAAGTAGACCTGGGCATGATCGTGCGCGACATCGATGAGCTGATGGTGTTGAACGATGAAGCGCACCATGTACACGATAAGAAGCTCGCGTGGTTCCAGTCAATACAGGACATTCACAACCGTCTGTTGCAGAAGGGTGCTGCCCTGAGTCTGCAGCTCGACGTGACGGCAACGCCCAAGCACACTAACGGTGCGATCTTTGTGCAGACGGTGGCCGACTATCCGTTGGTGGAGGCGATTTGGCAGAACGTGGTCAAGCACCCGGTCCTGCCCGATGCGGCAAGCCGTGCCAAGCTCTCGGAGCGACAGAGCGCAAAGTACACAGAAAAATATGCAGACTACATCGATTTGGGCGTGATCGAATGGCGCAAGACTTACGAGGAACATCAGAAACTTGATAAGAAGGCCATCCTGTTTGTGATGACCGATGATACTAAAAACTGCGATGACGTGGCGGAGTACTTAGAGGGCCGTTACCCCGATCTTAAAGATGCAGTATTGGTGATTCACACAAAAAACAATGGTGAGATTTCAGAGGCAGCGTCGGGTAAAGCCAAGGAAGAACTGGAGGCGTTGCGGAAACAGTCCAATGAGATTGACGATCCCGGCAGCCCGTACAAGGCGATTGTATCGGTGTTAATGCTAAAGGAAGGCTGGGACGTGCGCAACGTGACCACCATTGTCGGTCTGCGCGCTTATTCGGCCAAGAGCAATATTTTACCTGAGCAGACGTTGGGGCGTGGTTTGCGCAAGATGTATCCCGGCGGCATAGAAGAGTATGTCAGCGTAGTCGGCACCGATGCCTTTATGGAATTTGTCGAGTCGATACAGGCCGAGGGTGTTGAGCTGGAACGCCAAGCCATGGGTGAAGGCACCAAGCCCAAAACGCCTCTAGTGATCGAAGTCGATAACAGCAATGAGAAGAAAAACATCGAGGCGCTGGATATTGAAATTCCCGTGCTGACGCCCCGTGTCTATCGTGAATACAAGAATCTCGCCGATCTGGATGCCGGGGCGATGGCGTTTCAGCCGGTGATGTATCAGCAGTTTAGCGAGGAAGAACAGCGCGAGATAGTTTTCAAGGACATCACCACGGGCGAGGTGTCACATACCACGATTCTGGATACCGCCGGGGTGGCAGACTACCGTAGCGTCATAGGTTATTTTGCTCAGACTGTAATGAAAGAGCTAAGGTTGGTCAGTGGTTATGACACGCTGTACGGCAAGATCAAAGCGTTTATCCAGAACGCGCTTTTCAATCAGCCCGTCGATCTGGAGTCGCCCAATACGCTACGAAACTTGTCGGAACTGACCGCTACAAAGACGGTGATCGAGACCTTCAAAAAGGCGATCAATGAACTTACAGTGCGAGACAAAGGCGATGCGGAAATCCGCGATACCATCAAATTGCGCCACACCCGGCCCTTTGTCGTGAAAGACCAGGGCTATCTGGTATCAAAGAAGAGCGTGTTTAATCGCGTAATCGGTGACAGCCACTTCGAGCTTCAATTCGCCAGCTTCCTTGAGGATTGCAGCGATGTGGTTTCCTACGCCAAGAATTATCTGGCGGTTCACTTCAAGCTGGATTATGTGAACGCAGACGGCGACATTTCCAACTATTACCCGGATTTCTTTGTAAAGCTGACTGATGGCCGTGTGATCGTGGTCGAAACCAAAGGCCAGGAAGACCTTGACGCGCCACTAAAAACACAACGGCTGAGCCAGTGGTGCGAAGACATTAACGGGATGCAGTCGGATGTAGAGTATGACTTTGTGTATGTGGATCAGGAGGGCTATGAGAAGTATGTGCCGAAGTCGTTTGACAGTCTGCTGGCAGGATTCCGAGAGTTTAAAGACTGACTGCTGGCTCAGGCGCTTTGATTTATCAGGATAGTTTCAGCGCCTGCTTTCAAACTGTCGAGATAATCCGCCCAGTCTTGCATCATCTTCCGACGTTCGGGTAGGTGGGCCGTGCGATTGTAGGCGCGCCCGTTGGGGTCGCGTACTGCGTGGGCGAGTTGGTGCTCAATGTAGTCGGGACGGAATCCCAGTACTTCATCAAGAATTGTTCGCGCCATCGCCCGAAAGCCATGCCCGCTCATTTCATCTTTGTTAATACCCATACTTCTCATAGCTGAAAGGATAGCGTTATCGCTCATGGGTTTGTCGCCCTTGGGGTTTCTTGCACTGGGAAAAACGTATCTGCCATTTCCGGTAAGGGGCCTCAGTTCCAACAGGATGTCTAGGGCCTGTTGGGAGAGGGGAACAATGTGCTGGGTGTTGGTCTTGGTGACGGTGTAACTCCATGCTGCCGCGTCAAGGTCGATGTCTGCCCATTGCGCATGTCGAAGTTCACCAGGTCGGACAAAGACAAGTGGCGCAATGCGGAGCGCACAGCGCACGGTGAGGGTGCCTTCGTATCTATCCAATGCCCCCAGCAACTCAGCCACTTGCTTTGGTTCTGTAATGGATGCGAAGTGTGTACCTTTCACCGGCGGTAATGCGCCACGTAGGTCACCGGAAGGATCGCGTTCAGCGCGCCCGGTGGCAACGGCATAACGGAACACCTGCCCACAGTTGCCTAACGCCCGATGGGAGGTTTCCAGCGCACCGCGTTGTTCAATACGGCGGATGACTTCCAACAATTGCGTGGTGGTGATGTCGGCAATAGGGTTGCCGCCGATCCAAGGGAAGATGTCTCGCTCCAATCGGCGAATGATCCGGTCCGCATGATTCGCTGACCAGTTGGCAGAGTGCTTTGCGAACCATTCCCGCGCAACTACCTCGAAGCTATTTGAAGCTCGTTCTACCTTGGCGGCATTCTTCGCTTTGCGGTTTTCGCTGGGGTCAATATCGTTGGCCAGCAGCTTGCGTGCAGCATCGCGCCGATCGCGGGCATCCTTGAGTGACACAGCTGGATAAACACCAAGTGACAACCGTTTTTCCTTCCCCCCGCAGCGGTACTTCAATCGCCACCATTTGCCCCCGCTGGGGGCAACTTCGAGATACAGCCCACCGCCATCAAACATCTTCCTGGCTTTTTCTGAGGGTTTGGCGTTACGGATCGCGGTATCTGTTAGCGGCATGGGGGCAACACCTGTTCGGGGTAGGTCAGTTGCCCCCGATGTTGCCCCCAGTTGCCCCCGGATGTCAATAAACGGTATGGGGCAACTTAGGCAGAGCAGAAGCTAAAAAGCCCACGTTTCCGTGGGCTTCTGGACGTTGTTGGATTCCTTGGAATCCCGATTTGGTGGAGGCGGCGGGAATAGAACCCGCGTCCGCAAGCACTGTGCCATTCGGTTCTACATGCATAGTCTGTCTACAATTTAACCTGCTGTGCTCCGACAGACAGGAACAGCAACCGGCTTAGCCCGCTTGAATTTAACATTACACTAACAGGCACAGCGCAATGC
>SDBS01004344.1_pt1 | contig 13869 bp, 14 predicted proteins | sample 2277091 | NCBI WGS metagenome assembly SDBS01 (sample SAMN10404972, study PRJNA504765) | marine sediment metagenome | isolation source: marine sediment core GS10_PC15, 163 cmbsf | place: Arctic Ocean: Southern Knipovich Ridge | collected 2010
ATTCTGCAAACAGTGATATTATTTTGATATAAAAATAATATTGTAGCTACAATTTCTTATATAATTCACATTTTCCATGTCTCTAAAAAATATTGGTTATATAGTTCATCTTATATACAAAATGTGTTTATCAGAGACTTCTTCTACATACATTTAGAAATCGAATAATGGGGAAGTGAGCATATAATGGTGATTATATACCATTAATTAGTAATAGGTATTTAATAATAATTACTAACTCAGTAATTTTTCCAACTTTGAATAAAGTAAAAAATCAAATTATTTTACATGAGTCTCTTTCTACCAGTAATGCATCCAAGACAATCTTTTTTTTAGGGACCTTGTTTTTACTTATGCTGTCGATCAGTATTTTTGCAGCATTAAAGCCCATTTCATATTTTTGCTGGGCCATTGTAGTAAGCGGAGGAGTAACAAGGGATGAAGTAAAAATATCATCAATGCTGATAATTGATATATCTTCAGGTATCCTGATACTATTTTGTTTACAATATCTATAAGCGCCAAATGCCATAAAATCACACATAGTAAAAATAGCAGTTATATCAGTATTTTTTTTAAGCAATCTTTTAGTCGTTAGAAAGCCACTTTCGATGGTTTCTTCACCTTCAAAAACAAATTCTTCATTATATGTTATTTTATTTTCTTTTAGTGCTTGTTTGTAACCTTTCAAACGATCCTTAAATATTTTTATTTTTTGAGGTGATGAAATTACCCCGATCCGTTTATGACCCAACCTAATTAGATAATTTGTTGCATCGTGAGCAGCTTGAAAATTATTGGTTATAACATAGGACACATCAAGATTTGGAATATATCTGTCTATTAAGACCACAGGAATTTCCTTTTCGATAATTTTATTAACAATTGTACTATCTTTTGTACCACCCGCAATCCCGCTAAATATTAAACCATCAATATTTCTACTAAAAAACATGTTTAGGGAGTCTGATTCTACTCTATAGTCATTATCAGTATTGACTAAAATGACATTATATTTATTTTGTTTTGCATAATCTTCTACACCTCTTACTATTGCAGGGAAAACGGGATTGATTATATCCGGCAAGATAAGTCCGATGCAATTCGTTCTTTTTGTTCTCATACTTCGAGCAATTTGGTTAGGCCTATATCCAATGTCATTTGATATGTTGACTATTTTTTCTCTGGTTTTTTTATTAACAAGATCAGGATTATTAAAAACCCTTGATACTGTCATGTGGGACACACCAGCTTTTTTTGCTATATCATAGATAGTCACCATTTTACCTAATTATAATTCCAATCTCTTCATAAACAATAATATGTATCATTATTAAAATATTCTTGACAAATATTTTTAAATGACTTATTGTTATCAATAACAGATATCAATAACAGTTAACAATAACACTAAAAATTATAACTTATTAGTCAAAACAATTCAATTCATAATAAATATTTTTTAAGAGTTTTAGAATCAGATAAAAAGGAGATTATCGATGTCACAGAATGAAATCAAAGTAGCAATTGCAGGAGTCGGTTGCTGCACAAGCCACCTGGTTCAGGGTATTTATAAATATAATGATGTAGTAGATAATTCCAAAGAGATCCCTGGATTGATGCACCCTGTACTTGGAAAGTACAAAATTAGGGATATTAAATATGTTGCTGCATTTGATATAGATAAAAATAAAATTGGAAAAGATTTATCTGAAGCAATTTTTTCAAAACCAAATAATATGACAAAATTTGCCGATGTTCCCAGACAAAATGTAGAAGTTAAAATGGCTCCTATCTATGATGGGGCTCCGGAACATCTTAGAAGATTTTATGAAGTGGCAGATAATTCTGAACCATGTGATGTAGTGAAAGAACTTAAAGATTCAGGTGCAGAAGTACTTGTAAATTTCATTCCCACAGGTTCTGAAAAAGCTGCAAAGTTTTATGCGGATTGTGCAATTGAAGCAGGGTGTGGATTTATAAATTGTATGCCCGAATTCATTTCTTCGAATGAGGAATATGTAGAAAAAGCTAAAAAAGCAAAAGTACCTCTAATTGGAGATGATATTAAATCTCAAGTAGGAGCAACTATCCTTCATAGGGTCTTAGCTCAATTATGTGTTGATAGAGGAGTTAAAATAAATAAGACTTCCCAGCTAAACTTTGCAGGCAATGCAGATTTCATAAATCTGGTTAAAAGGGGAGAAAGTAAAGAATTCTCAAAGCAATCTTCAGTTGAAAGTCTCATACCGTATGAAGCTGAAGTTTCTATAGGTTTTGGATTTATAGGATTGCAGAATGATAATAAGATCTGTCGAATATATTTTGAAGGGGAAAACTTCGGTGGAAATCCGGTTACTATAAATCTAGAGTGCTCGATAGAAGATTCTGCAAATGCTGCTGGTATTATAATTGATGCCATTAGATATGCAAAAATAGCACTAGACGGAGGAATCGGAGGTCCACTCTTATCTGTTTCATCCTACCTTATGAAGCATCCTCCTAAAAAATTTACGGATGAAGAAGCTAAAGAGAATTGTGAAAAGTTTATAAAAGGGGAAATTGATTGGTAGATATAGTTTGTCTTGGACATATCCTAAATGAAAAAATCATATTTCCGGATAAAGTGATTTCCTCTGTGCTTGGGTCCCCTGCAGCTTACTCATCGGTATGTCTTGCATCTCTAGGAGAAGACGTAGGTATTGTAACAAAAATTGGACCTGATTTTCCCGAGTCCCTTCTTAAAGTTTTTGACAAAACTAGGGTTGATAAAAAAGGGATCAGTGTAGGAGAGATGTCAACAAATAATGAACTTATGTATGACAGTGTTGGAAATAAGACTGTAAAATTTATAACTAAAGCAGAGGATATTTACTATAGTGATATACCTCAGGAATATCAAAGTGCAAAGATATTCTATATCTGTCCCATGGATTATGAAATCAGTATAGATACTATAGAAAAAATATCAAAACTTAGTAAAACCATGACTATAGATCTTGGTGGCTATGGAGGAGGAACTTCAGGAGCTCACTCGGAAAAAAAAGATGGAGGTATAATAAAAGATTTGTGTCCTTATTTTAAAATAGTTAAAGCCTCTATCGAGGATTTGAATCATATATTTGGACCAAATATATGTGAGGAAGATATATCGGAAAAAATACTTAACTGGGGGACAGATGGTGTAGTTATTACTCTGGGAGAAAAAGGCTCCTATGTGAGAACGGTTGAAGGCCAAAAGCACATTCCCCCCTATCCTATAAGAGAATTTGTGGACCAAACAGGTGCAGGCGACTGCTTTTTTGCAGGTTTTATGGCTAAGTATCTAAAAAGTAGCAATCCATTTATTTCAGCATTATATGGAAATGCAACAACCTCCTATATTATTGAGAAAAGTGGTGGAGTTTCAGTAGAGAGGATGCCGAATAAAAGGGAAGTAGAAAAAAGAATAAAAGTATTAGCTTGATTTGTTTTATTGATATTAATTTTTTTATATTTTAAAAAGAGAGTGAAAAACAAATGGAAAAGAAAGATATTAAAGTAGGTATTGGAATAATAGGTGCAGGAAGTGTAGCTGAAATTGCACATTTTCCATCTATTGCAGAGATTTCTGAAGCAGAGCTTGTAGCAGTATGCGATGTAGTAGATAAGAATGCAGATAGAGGCGTGAAAAAATGGGGTGCTAAAGCAAAGTATAAAGATTATCAGGAAATGATAAAAAGGGATGACATTGAACTTGTAATTATCGCTTCCCCAAATGTTTATCATCATGAACATGCAATAGCATGTGCACAAGCAGGAAAACATGTAATAATCGAAAAACCTTTTGCCATTTCAAATTATGAAGCATGGGATATAGTAAATACTGCAAAAAAATATGGTACCAGAGTAATGGTAGGATGCAATTACCGATTTTGGGAGCAGCACCTTATTGCTAAGGAATTAATATCTAAAGGAATAATCGGTGATATCAAAATGGGTACTTCAAAATCTCATGAATCCTGGGATCTTTACCATGAGATGATATCCTTTACTAAATTTAGAGCAGATCCTCAGTTGGCAGGTGCAGGAGCCTTATTTGATCTTGGTTCTCATATGGTTGATCTTCTACTCTGGTTTATGGGAAAGGAACCGAAAAGAGTATGTGGAATAGCAAAAAACATTACGAGACCAAAAGAATATACGGTCCTTGATGATTGTGTCTATATCCAGATAGAATTCGAGGATGATACCTTTGGCATGGTAGACCTTAACAGGTTTTCAGCAGCAGTAACACAAGGTTGTGAGATACTAGGTACTGAGGGGACCATACTTACAAGTTCCGAGGCACAAAATCCCTACCAGTCAGCGCCTATGGCGATATATATAGATAGGGACTATGACTGGGAAGAGTTACCAGAAATAGTAAAAGATTATCGTTATCCTCAGGTATTTTGGGCTACCGATAATGTAACAAGCCCTGTTCAAAAAAGATGGGTTTCAATATATCCCCCAAGAGGATGGGCATATAAAAAAATGATTCAGCACTTCATTGAATGTATTATTTATGATAAAGAACCTTTGATTAAAATGGAAGATGGAGCAAAAGATATGGAAGTTCTATGTGCAGTATTTAAATCAATGGAAGAAGATGGCTGGGTAGATCTACCTCTGAAAGAAGAAGTGCTTCCCCCACACTTTATTAAGAATAAATAATATTAGAATAATAAGGTTGAAATATATAATGAAAGACAGAGAAATAATAGAATTTGCGAAAAATGCTATTGATTGTGAAATTGAAAATGTAAAAAAGATAAAAGATTATATTGATGAAAATTTTTTGAAAGCCATAAAGCTAATAAGAAAGTGTAAAGGTAAGGTCATTATAACCGGAATTGGAAAATCAGGACATATAGGGAAAAAAATAGCAGCATCGATGGCTTCCACCGGAACACCTTCATTTTTTTTACATGCCGATGAAGCACTTCATGGAGATCTAGGAATGATAGAAAAGAAAGATATTGTTATAGCTTTATCCAATTCTGGGGAGACAAGGGAACTGTTAAACTGTATTCCTACATGTAAAAAAATAGGGTGTAAAATTATTTCAATTACCTCAAACCCTAATTCTACTTTAGCGAAGAATAGCAATTGCCATATTATGATTGGGAAAATGAAAGAAGCTGACCATTTAAATCTTGCTCCAACTACAAGTGCAACTGCTACCTTGGTATTGGGGGATAGTTTGGCTGTAACTTTATCTTATTTAAAAGGATTCAAGAAAGAAGATTTTGCATTATGCCATCCAGGGGGTAGCTTGGGTAAAAGACTCTCCAGAAAAACAATTTAAGTAAAAGGTTTTATATATTTTCGTATTGGTAAAAAGGGAGGGATTAAAATAGAGGTTAAAGAAACAATTAACAACAAAGGATATATAAAAAGATTTCTATATAAACTTAAAGGCATGAAAAATGATGCCGGTGTTCTTGGTGCGCTTTTAATTATGATAATAGTATTTTCTTTAAGTTCTAAGTATTTCTTAGATAAGGAAAATATCTTCAACACTTTGAGAGCTTTTTCATTTATTGGGATTGCCGCGCTGGGGCAGTTGATTGTAATAATATCTGGAGGCCTAGACTTAACCCAGGGAGCAGTAATGGCGTTAGCTGGAATAAATACGGCACTTAGCCTAAAGGCTGGATATCCAATATGGGTGGCTATAATTATAGGTCTAAGCACTGGAGTAATTGTTGGTTTAGTCAATGCTTCCTTAATAACAAAAGCCAAGATTGGTCCAATAATAACAACTTTAGCGATGCTTAGTGTTGTAAGAGGATTAACTTTTGTGTTTACAAAAGCTGAAACTGTTTATGGATTACCAAAAAGTTATCTGAAGATCGGAGGTGGATATTTATTTAATACGATACCTATACCTGTCGTTATTTATTTGTCTATAGCTATTTTGATATATCTATTTCTCACTAAAACAATATGGGGTTATGAAATATTTGCTATAGGGGGAAATGAGGTATCTTCAAGACTTTCTGGCATAAATGTCGTAAAGACTAAATTTATAGGATATATAATTTCAGGGTTTTTAGCTGCCCTTGCTGGAATATTATTAAGTGCAAGATTAGGAGTTGCGCAATCTTTAATCGCTAGTGGTTATGAGTTAGATATAATTGCTGGAACAATCATTGGAGGAGCAAGTCTAGCAGGTGGTGTCGGTACTGTGCTAGGTAATTTTGCTGGAATTGCAATAATGGGCGTAATGCTAAACGGTCTTGTCTTAATAGATGTTTCAGCATATTGGCAAAAAACAGTAATAGGTTTGATTATTATAGTGGCAGTATTAATAGATCAAGCACGAAAAAAATTTACCGGCCAATCTTAATTAGGAAATTTTTAGAAGAAGGAGGTGACATATTAAATATTATAAAAGTGTTTTTCTAAATTTAAAAGGAGGTGATTGCATTCAGTGACATTAAAAAAATGAGATTTGTTTAAAACTGACCTTGTTCAGGTGGTTGCAGAATAAACAAATCTCAAAAGTATTTTAACTCAAAGATTGTAAAAGTGTAAAGATTAAAAGGAGATGGAAAATGAATAAACCAAAAATATACATTATAGTTTTGCTGGTTATAGTTTTAACTTTGATGCTAAGCAGCGCTTATGGCTGTAAGGCCACAGAAGCTGTTGAGGAAGCCACAGAAACTGTTGAGGAAGCCACGGAAGATGTTGAAGAAGAAGTCACATTGATGATGATGCCTAAAACTATAGATAATCCTGTTTTTGCTGTTGTTGCAACAGGTTGTGAGCAAGCAGCAAGTGAATTAGGTTTTAAACTGATATGGACTGGTCCTACATCTGATGATCCTGCAACACAAAACCTTTTTGTAGAAAATATGATAGTAAAAGAAGTTGACGGTATCGGTGTATCAGTTAGTGATGCGGAAGCTCTAACCCCTGTATTAAATCAAGCTGCTGCTGCAGGAATAAAAGTAATTACATGGGACTCTGATGCAGCGGATAGTGATAGGATACTGTATTACGGAACTGATAATTATGCCGGTGGTGTAGCGATGGCAGAGCTACTTGTTGAAGCAATGGGTGATGAAGGAAAAATAGCAATTTGGAATGTACAGATCGGGGCACCAAATCTAGAAGAGCGTTATGATGGTGTAAAAGACACTCTTGCAGATATAGCACCGGGGATAGAAATTTTAGAAGTGGTTACTGGTGGCGGAATGGATGTAGCAAAATCAGTACAAGCTTTTGAAGATTATACTAGATCGCATCCTGAAATAAATGGATGGATTGCTGTTGATGGTTTTCCGTTCTTTGGAACACCAGATACAATGCCAACAGTTGCTGAAAGAGCTAAAGCAGGTGAATTATCAATCGTTACTTTTGATTCAATAGAGCCAGAGTTAGTATATGTTGAAGAAGGTATTGTTTATGGGTTGATAGGCCAGAGATACTACGACTGGGGCTATGAAGGAAGTAAAATACTTTTTGACTTAGTAACTAATTCTGATGCGGATTATGATGAATTAGTTGATTCAGGCATAGATATTATTACTAATGAAGGTGGCGAAGGAAAATTATCGGTAGATGAGATGAGAGAAAATTGGAAACAATGGGAATAATTTGAATAATGAAATTATGTAAATTCTAAGCTAGCGTAGTCAGCTCTATTTTTAATAGGGCTGACTACGCATTAATTTTAATACTATTCAAAACTTAAAATATAATCATGAATAATAAAATTATTAAATTTAGGAATTTATCAAAAAAATTTACTGGAGTTCAAGCACTAAAAAATATCAAATTTGAAATCAATTAAAGGGAAATTAATATAGTATTTGGTGAAAATGGAGCAGGAAAATCTAGTTTAATAAATATAGTGGGCGGAGTTTACATTGATTTTTCAGGAGATGTTTTTATTGATAATAAAGAAATAAGGATTATTAACCCAAAAATCTCTAAAAACCTTGGGATAAGAATTGTGTACCAGGAAATCCCATTATGCGACAATTTGGATATTGCAGGTAATATTTTTCTTGGTTCAGATTTAATTAGAAACAAGGCAGGCTTTTTAAAATGGCAAGATATGTATATGAAAGCCAGTAAAAGTCTAAGTGATTTAGGGATAAAGATAGATGCAAGAACCAAAGTTGGCGAGCTACCTATTGGGATGAGACAAATAGTTGAAATAGTAAAAGCAATTTCTAAAAAAGCAAAAATAATTATCATGGACGAGCCTACCTCTGCGTTAAATGCAAAAGAAGTCATTTTTTTATTTAAATTAATAAACAATTTAAAGGAAAAAGGTATAACAATAATATACATTTCACACCATTTAGAAGAAGTTTTTAAAATAGCCGATCGAATAACAGTTTTAAGAGATGGAAATTATGTTGATTCATTCGACAAAGAAAGAACTTCACTTTCAAATATTGTTAAATCGATGACTGGCCGTAAAGAAAAATCTTTATATGTAAAAAAAGATAATTATTCAGAAAAAATAAATGTTTTAAAGTTAAGGGATATTAAACTCGGGGCTGTTCTAAATGGAATTAATTTTGATTTAAAGAAAAAAGAGGTATTAGGACTTGCAGGACTAGTTGGCTCAGGAACTGATGAGATTATGAGAATATTATTTGGAATCGAAAAACAATATACTGGAGATATCTACTATAATAATAAAAAATTTCTTCCTAGGAACTCGATGGAGTCAATAAATAATGGATTTGGATTTATTCCGTCAGACAGAAGATTAGAGGGATTGATAGAGGGGGATGATATTTCTAGAAATATTTCATTTCCATTTTTAAGAAAGATTCAAAAAAAAGCAATTATTGATGAAAAGAAACTTTTTAAAAAAACTGAAGAAATGATAGAAGAATTGAATATTAAGATTAGTAATACAACCCAAGCAATAAAAAATCTTAGTGGTGGAAATCAACAAAAAGTTGTTGTAGCTAAATGGCTGGCAGCATCACCAAAATTATTGTTAATGAACAACCCAACTCGGGGAGTTGATGTAGGAGCAAGATCGGAAATATATTCAATAATCGATAAGTTAGTGAAAAGAGGAATATCAATAATAGTTACATCTACGGAATTAGAAGATATTATTACAGTTTGTGATAGAATTATTGTTTTTTATAAGGGAAAAGCTGTAATTGAATTTAATAGAAAAGAATTAAATAAAGATAAGCTTCTACTGTATTGTACTTCCGGAAGAGAAAAATTATCGGGCAACACTGCTGATTAAGTATTCTTTTAATTATAATTTATATGTTCAAAGTAAGAAAAATTTTTTAAGGAGAATTAAAAGTGAACTCAAGGGAAAGGGTTGAATTTGCTTTAAGTCATAAGGAGCCTGATAGGATTCCAATTGATCTAGGGGGTACAAATCAAACCGGAATAACTAGCGGAGCCTATAAAGACTTAATAGATTATTTAGGGCTTGAGGTTGACACTGAAATAATAGAACAAATTCAGCAACTAGCAGACATAGATGAAAGTATAATTGAAAAATTAGGAGTTGATACAATAAGATTTACTGCTAATACTCCTGCTAATTGGCGATTTAAAAAAACTGAAGATGATGAGAATTATTACTTTAGAGATGAATGGGGAATGGATTGGGTAATGCCTAAAAAAACTCCCAGGTATTTTGATTTTTACAAACAACCACTCGCAGGTCTTTCACTGGAAGAGTTAAAAAAATATAATTGGCCTGACCCTCATGATAAAAATCGATTTAAAGGATTGAAGGAGAAAGCAAGTAAACTATTTCTAAATACAGATAAGGCAATTATAGCTGCTCATCCTAATGGTCCAGGAATTTTAGAACAAGCTTGGTGGATGACTGGTTTAGAAGAATTTTTTATAAATATGATAACAGATAAAAAAAAAGCAATTTATATATTAAATAAGATTACTGAAATATACATTGATATATGGAATAGTTACCTCGATGAAATTGGTGAATTTATAAGTGTGTGTATATTATCTGAAGATCTTGGAACCCAGAAAGGCTCAATTATTTCTTTGGATCTGTATAAAGAAATGATTAAACCACTATTGAAAAAACATATTAATTCAATAAATAAGAAAACTAATGCAAAAGTATACTTACACAGTTGTGGAGATGTATCGGAGTTCATACCTTCCCTTATTGATATTGGTGTGGATATATTGAATCCCATACAGGTTTCTGCTAACCATATGAATGATACTAAATTTTTAAAAAAAGAGTATGGAAAAGATCTTATATTTTGGGGTGCTGCATGCGATCCACAAAAAATTTTACCTTTTGGAACAGCGAAAGAAGTCGAAAAGGAAGTAATTAATAGAATTAATGACCTTTCGCCTAATGGGGGATTTATTTTGGCTCCAATTCATAATATACAATCAGGTGTGCCTCCTGAAAATATAATAACCATATTTGAAACTGCATTAAAATATGGCAAATACTAATATTTCAGTTAATTATCTAATTAGTGAGTAGTTTAAAAAATACACAAAAGGATTATTATGAAAGGACTTTCACATAGAAAAAGAGTATTAATGGCTTTAAATCATGAAGAACCTGATAGAGTACCTTTAGATTTAGGCGGAAGGGTATCTACCATGATGATGGATGCTTATAAAAATCTAAAAGATTACTTGAAATTAGATGATTGTGGTTACGACACGATAAATGGAGATTGGTTTACAGTTGAAGAATTTGATGAAAGAATACTTGAGCTTTTCGATATAGATTTTAGAAGAGTTTTTTTAAAATCAAGTTCTGAGTATAAGAAAAAGATTAATGAGGATGGCACTTGGGTAGATGAATTAGGTTTTACCAGAAGATATACCGGTATGTATGGAGAAATGATAGATCATCCTATTAGAAGAGCTAAAGACATTGAGGATATTAAAAGATTTAAATTTTATGATGCATATGATAAAGCAAGAGTTGAAGGACTAAAAGAAAGAGTTCAATATCTTTATAATGAAACAGATTATGCCATTGTCTCGGCAGGAGCAGTAGGCGGAATTCTTGAGACATGTAATTGGATGAGAGGATTTGATCAATTCCCTGTAGATTTAATGCTTAATAAGAAAATGGCACATATCTTACTCGATAAACTCACCAACTATTATATTGAATTAATGGATGTTTTTTTAAGTGTTGTTGGTCCCTATGTTCAAATAGTTGAAATGGCAGATGATTTGGGTTCTCAAAATAATCTTTTAATATCTCCAAAACTTTATAAGGAAATGATTTTACCATATTATAAAAAAATACTCGATTTTGTGAAATCAAAAACGAATGCAAAAATATTCCATCATTCCTGTGGGTCTGTAGTAAAAGCAGCAGATCTAATCATAGAAGCTGGAGTTGATATATTAAATTCACTTCAGCCCAAAGCCTTTGGTATGGATACAACTTATTTAAAAGACAATTTTGGTGATAGATTGAGTTTTCATGGGGGAATAGATATACAGGAAGTATTACCAAAAGGTTCGAGTTCGGATATTGAGAATGAAGTAAAAAGAAGAATTGCAATATATGCACCAAATGGTGGATATATTTTTTGTGCTGCCCATGATATACAGAGTGATGTTCCTCCTGAAAATGTTATTAATTTATATGAGTTTGGGAAAAAGTGGGGAAAATATCCGTTAAATACTGAGATAGCTGAGCTCAGGAACAAAATACCGAAAGAGTAAAATTATTTAATAATCTATAAAATTTTAATTACTTTTGAGATTTTAACATCAATTTTAAAAGAAGAGAAAATTCTATTAAATATAGTTACATAAGATTATTTAATAATATCTTAGAGGTGAAATAAATGAGTACATTTAATATTGGAATGATTGGTGCTGGGTTTATTGGTAGAGTTCATAGTATTGCCTTTAAATTAGTTAAGGGGTTTTTTGCAGAAAAAATGAAAGATGTGTCTTTTAAGATTCTAGCTGAAGAAAATGAAGAAATCGCTAAGTCTAGAGCTTTGAATCTTGGATTTCCTGAATGGACAGGTGATTATCGAAAACTATTGGCAAAAAAGGATATCCAATTAGTCCTTATTGCTATTCCAAATTTTAAGCATAAAGAAATAATATTAGAAGCTATAAAATATGGGAAAAATATACTTTGTGAGAAACCTTTAGCTTTAAATGCTAAGGATGCAGAAGAGATATACAGAGCTGCATAAAAAGCAGGTATTCAACATGGTATCAGTTTTAATTATCGTAAAGTTCCTTCTATACTTTTAATCAAGCATTGGGTAGATAAAGGAATTTTTGGTGATTTGATAACTTTTAGAAGTGCATTTATCCAAGATTGGGGATTAGACAAGAATGGTCCACTTAGTTGGCGTTTCCAAAAAAACTTGCAGGAAGTGGGAGTATTGGTGATCTTGGGTCCCATGCAATAGATATGGCTCGTTTTTTGGTGGGAGATTTTTCTGAAGTAATAGGTACAGCTGCAACACATATTAAAGAAAGACCTATTACTACGGGTAGTTTGGGTCATAAGCAGAGTAAAGAAGCTTCAAAATATGGAAAAGTTGATGTTGATGATGTCTGTGATGTTTTACTTAAGTTTGAAAATGGTGCCCAGGGTAGTTTATTAGCAAGTAGACTTGCCCCTGGGAAAAAGAACCATTTCGAGTTTGAAATATATGATACAAAAGCAGGGGTCTTTTTTGATTGGGAACGACCCAATGAAGTACATTTATCTTCTGTAGATATGCCAAGTGATCAGAGTGGACTTAATAAAATTTTAGTTGGAGGATTTGAACATCCTTATGGAGAATCACTCTGGCCAATACCTGAAATGGGTGTTGGTTTTGCTGAGCCTTTTGCTATTCAACTTTATGAAACGATAGATGCAATTATGAATGGTAAAGAAGTATCACCAAACTTTTATGATGGCTGGATAGTGAGCAGGGTACTTGATGGAATAGATAAGTCTATTAAAGAAAAAAAATGGATTAATGTCATAGATTAATAAAAAGTTATAAAAATAGGAGGTGTCGGTTATGAAATTAGGTGTATTCACTGTGTTGTTTGCCGATAAAACGCTGAAGGAAGCCTTGATATAATAGAGCCTTATAATTTGGATGCTGTAGAAATAGGATGCGAGGTTTTATTCCCAAGGCTCATTGTGATCCAGATGAAATGTTAAAAGACAAATCTAAGGTAGCAAAGTTCAGAAAGGATCTAGAAAAGCGAAACCTGATATTGAGCTCTTTAAGTTGTCACGGGGACATACTCCATCCTGATAATTCAATTTCAAAGCAACATGAACATGATTTAAAACAAACAATTCGTCTTTGCTCAGAAATTGGAATTGATAGAGTTATAACTTTTTCAGGTTGTCCTGGAGATAAAAATAATTCCCAAACTCCTAATTGGGTGACATGCTCTTGACCCGACTACTTTAGCGAACTTTTAGACTGGCAATGGAATGAATGTGTTATACCAAAATGGAAAGCAATAGTGGAGTTTGGAAAAAAATATGGCGTTATAAAAATATGTTTAGAGATGCATCCAGGATTTTCAGTCTTTAATCCTGAGACACTGCTTAAATTAAGAAATGCAGTTGGTGGTAGTATAGGAGCAAATTTCGATCCGAGTCACCTTTTTTGGCAAGGTATAGACCCGATTCTAGCAATAAGAGAATTAAAAGACTGTATATTTCATGTTCATGCAAAAGATAGTGTTATTTCCAAGGCAATTGCATCAAGATATGGTGTATTAGAAACTAAACCACTAGATAAAAATTTTGAAAGGGCATGGAACTTTAAAACTGTTGGATATGGCCATTGAGAGGACTTCTGGAAAGCATTCATTTGGGAACTTCAACAAGTAGGATATGAT
>SDBS01004345.1_pt1 | contig 13869 bp, 7 predicted proteins | sample 2277091 | NCBI WGS metagenome assembly SDBS01 (sample SAMN10404972, study PRJNA504765) | marine sediment metagenome | isolation source: marine sediment core GS10_PC15, 163 cmbsf | place: Arctic Ocean: Southern Knipovich Ridge | collected 2010
TGCGGCGCGGTAGCGTCGGGCCCGGTGCCTCCGGCGCTGCTCCTGCGCTTCGCTCGCGAGACGGGCTTCCCCGGCGTCGATATCCTGCAGCGGGCAGTCAGGACAGCCTCCGGAAAAGATGACCTGTTTGAAGGGGACCGCGAAGAGACCGCCGCCGAAGAGGCGCCGCCTGCCGCACCGCCGCGCGGCGATGTCGATCCCATACTGCTCGAGAGTTCCATCGACCGCGAAATAGGACGGATACAGGAGGGCCTCGGCGAAAAGCGGGAGGGCCAGGCGGCGATGGCGAGGACAGTCATGACGGCGCTCGCCCGCAAGGAGATATCGTTCGTCGAGGCCGGGACCGGTACGGGTAAATCACTCGCCTACCTCGCCGCGTCCGCAATCTTCTCCTCGGCAACGGGTGAACGCGTCGTCATCTCCACACATACGAGAAATCTCCAGCAGCAGCTCCTCGAGAAGGAGATCCCCATATTGAGATCGTTGACCGGGTTCGGCCTGCCGGTCGAACGGCTGATGGGGAGAGAGAACTATATCTGCTCGCGAAAGCTCGTCTCCAGGGTCGTCAGGCTGGCCGGCGACGATCCGGAAGGGGCGCTTCGGCTCGGTATCGCGGCCGCGCTCTCATCCGAGGGCACGGCCGAATCGATCCCCTCCCTGGCGAGGCCCTTTCCGGTGCGCTCGATATGCGCGCCTCCCCGATGCCTGATGAAGGCATGTTCGCATGCGGCCGCCTGCCCCCTGCTGCTGGCGAGAAAGAGGGCGTCCGAGGCGGCAATATTATTTGTGAACCATGCCCTGCTGATGACGGACTACAGGCAGGGAGGAACCGTTCTCGGGCCGTACAGCCGCGTGATCTTCGATGAGGCTCACCATCTCGAGAAGTGCGTTATGGATAACCTCTCCATCCGGATATCGGAAAATACACTCGAGCGGATATTCGACCAGATCGAACCGGTCTCGCCCCTGACGGAGAGATGGAAGATGTTCGCGCTCGAGCTCGAATCGCCGGGGGAAGGTGGCGTGGACGGCTGGAGCGGGAGGGTGCAGATGCTTGCCGCGAAGAAGTCGGAGCTGGAGGCGGCCTATGCGGCTGTCTTCTCCACCGCGGCATCACTGTCGGCAGGCGGTACGGCCGGTTCAAGGACGCGCTACGGTGATGACATGTTCGTCGAAGCCGGGGATACGTTCAGTCGCTTATATCTTATAATCAATGACTTACGTGGAATACTCAATCCATTTTACAGCGCCGGCGCGCCGAAGTCGATGGCCGTCATGCAGAACGAACTGCGGTTTGTCGACGAGGAGCTCGAGGGGCTGGCTGAGTCGGTGAGATATCTGCAGGACGGGGGCGATCCGGACGGTGTATTCTGGATCGAATGGACCGGCGGCGGCAGGGTCGCAGCGATCTGCGGCTCGCCGCTCGAGATCGACAGGCGCTTCGCCGACTACCTCGAGGAACATACATCGTCCGCCATCTTCACCTCGGCCACGCTCGCCGAGAACGGATCGTTCGACTACGTGATGGAGCGGCTCGGCATAGGCCTGACGGGGAAGGAACCGGTCAACCTCCTGGCCGGTTCGCCGTTCGACTATCGGCGCAATCTCCTCATCATGAGGACCGGGGGGAGCACGAACCCGAACGACGAGTCTTTCGCCGGGCATGTCGGGCAGATGATAGCGGGCCTCTCTGAAGCAACCGGCCGCGGGATCATGGCCCTCTTTACCTCATACAGGATGTGTCTGGCGACGAGGGACGAGCTCGAGGATCTCGGATTCGGGGGGGAACTCCTCATGCAGGGAGGCGGAAGGAGCAGGGAGGAGCTCGCCTCGGTGTTCAGGTCGACACGTGGAGCGGTACTGCTCGGTGTAGCCTCCTTCTGGGAGGGGGTCGATTTTCCCGGGGGGGAGCTGGAGATCCTCGTCATCCCCAAGCTGCCGTTTCCCGTTCCGTCTGAGCCTGTCATGGAAGCGAGGTCGGAGAGGATGCTGGCAGAGGGGGGAAATCCCTTCACGAGGCTCTCGCTTCCCGAGGCGATCCTGAGGCTGAGGCAGGGAGTGGGACGGCTGATCAGAAGGAAAGACGACCGCGGAGTGGCTGTCCTGATGGATCCCCGCCTTGGAACGAAGTCGTACGCTCAGACGGTCCTGTCGTCTCTACCCGTGCAGGCAAGGCAGGTATCATCGGCCGGCGATGCCGCGGACTCGGCGGCTGACTGGTTCGAGACAGGCGGGATGTAAACAGGAGGTTACAGCTTCCGGCGGGCCATTAACGGTTGCCAGCGGGACCCGGATAGTGTAGAGTGGTTCCCGTTCCACAGTGTGGAATGGTGCGATTTAAAGCATATTATTACAGCATGTTACACGGATAATCGAAACCTTGTTCGGAGGTAGATATGAAGGCCCACGATGTAATCAGAGCTCCCCGCGGCAGCGAGATCACCTGCCAGGGATGGTTCCAGGAAGCGGCCATGAGGATGCTGATGAATAACCTCGATCCCGAGAACGCGGAGAACCCGGCGGAGCTGGTCGTGTACGGGGGGACGGGCAAGGCGGCGAGAAACTGGGACTGCTACCACGCCATCATCGACACGCTGAAGCGCCTCGGTAATGACGAGACCCTTCTCGTCCAGTCCGGCAAGCCGGTCGCAGTCTTCCCGACCCATGAGGGAGCGCCGCGCGTGCTGATCGCCAACTCGCTCCTTGTTCCCAAGTGGGCCACATGGGAACACTTCTGGGAGCTCGAGTCGAAGGACCTGATGATGTACGGTCAGATGACGGCCGGCTCATGGATGTATATCGGCACACAGGGGATCCTTCAGGGCACCTACGAGACATTCTCCGAGTGTGCCAGACAGCACTTCGGAGGGACCCTCGCCGGAAGGTTCGTTCTCTCCGGCGGACTCGGCGGGATGAGCGGCGCCCAGCCATTGGCCGTGACGATGAACGGCGGTGTGTGTCTTATAGTCGAGGTCGATCCCAAGCGGATCGAGAGACGCCTCGAAACGAAATACTGCGATGTGATGGAGACTGATCTCGACAGCGCGCTCGCGAGGGCCGCCGAGGCGGTAAAGGCGAAAAAGCCTCTATCGATAGGGCTTGTCGGCAACGCTGCCGATGTATTCCCCGAGCTGGCGAAAAGGGACGTCGTCATCGACGTCGTCACCGACCAGACCTCCGCGCACGATCCGCTCAATGGATATGTGCCGAGAGGGTATACGCTCGAAGAGGCAGCTGGGCTGAGGAAGAGCGATCCCGACAGGTACATCCGGGAGGCGACCGGATCGATCGTCCTCCACGTCCAGGCGATGCTCGACCTGCAGGAAAAGGGATCGATCGTATTCGACTACGGCAACAATATCCGCGGACAGGCTGAGACCGGCGGCCTTGAGAACGCGTTCGATTTTCCGGGATTTGTACTGGCCTTTATCCGGCCGATGTTCTGCACCGGCAAGGGGCCGTTCCGCTGGATCGCCCTCTCCGGAAAGAAGGAGGACATCTGGAGGACCGACGATCTGATACTGGAAATGTTCCCCGGGAACGAATCGCTCTGCAGGTGGATCAGGATGGCCCGCGAGCAGGTCGCTTTCCAGGGCCTGCCGTCGAGGATCTGCTGGCTCGAGTACGGCGAGAGGGAGAGATTCGGCCTGGCGATTCATGACCTGGTGGCCAGCGGGGAGATAAGCGCGCCGATCGTCATAGGGCGCGATCATCTCGACAGCGGATCGGTCGCCTCCCCCTACCGGGAGACCGAGGCGATGAAGGACGGCAGCGATGCGGTGGCTGACTGGCCGATCCTCAACGCCCTGCTCAATACATCGAGCGGAGCGGCCTGGGTCTCGGTCCATCACGGGGGCGGTGTGGGGATGGGATTATCGATCCACGCGGGCATCGCCGTGGTGGCCGATGGAACGCCGGAAGGCCGTATAAAATTAGCGCGTTGCCTCAATAATGACCCTGGCACAGGAGTTGCAAGACACGCCGATGCCGGCTATACGATAGCCGTTGAAAAAGCGAAAGATGCAGGACTCGACCTTCCGATGCTGGGAAAATGACTACCCTTCCGCATCGGCTGGCCGGGAACGGTTCGAAACAGGGTACCTCTTTCGCGACACACGATTTATGCATTTTGCCCGCGATGTGGCGGGAATGTCGTTCGATTATGCAAGGAGTGGCGCTTGCCTGAGACCGTCGATCTGATGCTCCTCGGCGCCGGACAGCTTATAACCTGTCGAAGCGGCGAAAAGGGACCACGCAGGGGTAAAAATCTGGCCGATCCGGGCCTGGTGAAAGGCGGCGCTCTCGCCGTCACCGGCGGACGTATAATCGCTGTCGGGACCGAGGATGAGGTAAAGGCCGCCGTCAGGGGCTCAGAGGTCATTTCGACGATGTTCGCAGACGGCCGGGTAGTAATGCCCGGCTGGGTCGATCCCCACACCCACGCGGTGTTCGCCGGCTACCGGGCCGACGAGTACGAGGCGAGGATCAGGGGAGACAGCTACCTCGATATCGACAAGCGGGGCGGAGGGATCAAGCGTTCCGTCAGGGAAGTGCGGGAGACCGGCGAGGACAGGCTGTTCGAGAAGAGCAGGCGGCGGGTCCTCAAGATGCTTGAGCAGGGCGTCACGACGATCGAGATAAAGAGCGGCTACGGACTCGATATAGAGAGCGAGATGAAACAGCTGCGGGTGATCGCGCGCCTCGGCGCGGGAACACCTCTCGACGTGGTAGCGACCTTTATGGGCGCTCATCACAAGCCGCCCGGCGGCAGCGATGACGACAGGTACGTCGACATCCTTATCGACGAGATGATGCCGGCGGTGGCGGAAGCGGGACTCGCGAAGTACATCGATGTATTCTGCGAGAAAGGTGTGTTCGACGTGGAAGAGACGAGGCGGATACTCGAGGCGGGAAAGCGGTACGGCTTCGGCCTCAAGGTCCACTCGGACGAGATCTACGCGCTCGGCGGGACGGAGCTCGCCGTCGAGATGGGGGCCGTTTCGGTCGAGCATCTGACGAAGGTGACGGCGGCTGGGATAGAGGCCCTGGCGGGAAGCAGGACGATGGCGGTGCTTCTGCCCGCGACCTCGTTCGGGCTCGCCTCGAAGCATTACGCGCCCGCAAGGGAGATGATCGACTCCGGCGTAGCGGTCGCCCTTTCGACTGATTTCAATCCGGGGAGCGCGCCGTCGCATTCGATGCCGCTCGCCGTTTCAATAGCCTGTTCACAGATGGGGATGGTCCCGGCCGAAGCGATCGTCGCGGCGACTTTCAACGCGGCGTGCGCTGTGGAGATGGAGGATGAAGTGGGATCGCTGGAAGAGGGCAAGAAGGCGGATTTTGTGATATACGATGTAGAGGACTATCGCGAGATACCGTCCCGCGCCGGTGAAAACCACGCTGCCGTCGTCTTCAAGGAAGGCTCAGTGGTCTGGGAACTCCAGGGGTACAGGGAGAGAAGCGAGGTCGGGTTGTGAGCAAGTCCAGTCACCTGAGGAACAAGGCTCAGACCTTCCTGAAGAAGGGGAAGATCAGTGACGCTATCGAGGCGTACAAGAAACTCCTCCAGGTCGAGACACGCAATCCGAATCTGTACAACGAACTCGGTGACATCTACCTCAGGGCCGAGGATCGTGTGCAGGCCGTCATGTCGTTCGAGAAGGCGGTGGACAATTACGAGAAGGTCGCCCTCTACAATAACGCAGTAGCCGTCTGCAAGAAGATACTCAGAGTCGTTCCGAACAGGCTCGAATCTATATACAAGCTCGGAGAGCTGAAGGCCAAGCAGAAGTTCGGCGGTGAAGCGTCGAGTCTGTTCATCCAGTACTTCGACATGGTCACTGCCGACGAGGGGGGAGCGAGGCCGGAGATAGTCCTCCCGAAGGTGGAATCGGTCCTCGAGCTGGTGCCGGATGACGACGAACTCCACGCTAAGGCCGCCGAGGTCCTCACGCATGTCGGACTCAAGATCGCTGCGGCGGAATTATTTGCCCGCCTCATCGTGCGGAGCGTCAGCAGCGGTGACGGAGACAAGAGAGATCTCTACCGCGGCAGGCTCGATCTGCTTCGGGGATCACTGAGTGCCGATGAGCAGGCCAGGATCGAGGAGATCCTCGCCGAATGTATCGAGCTGGATGATGACGGTGAGGCAGACGGTGAGCCTGATCTGACGGTAGAGGAGATCGATACGACCGCGGCCGCCGAGGCCGCGGGGAGCGATCCGGCGGAGGCGCAGGAGCCGGCAGCCGTACATGCACCTGTAGTGGAAGAGACCCCGGCCGCGCAGAAGACCCCCGTGCGGGAAGAGGCCGCTGAACCGGCGGCAGCGGAAGCGTCGCCGCAGGTCGAGTACGAGATCCCCGCCGAACCTCAAGCTGAGGCGGTAAAGGAATACGTGATACCGGCAGAACCGGCGGCGGAGCCTGTCGTGGAAACCGCTGAAGAGCCGGCGGCGGCAGGGGAGCATGTGATCGACGAGGTCCCCGCGGAACAGCCGGCAACGGAGAGTGAAGCGGGAGCTACTCCCATGAAAGACGATCTGTCCGATATCCTCGAGGCCGAGGATGCCGCGAACGAGGCTGTCACAGTCGATTCGAGGAACCTCGCCGAGGAGATCACGAGTGACGTCGAAGAGAATGATTTCAGGAGTCACTACGATCTCGGGATGGCTTATATCGAGATGGCCCTTTATAATGATTCGATCAGGGAATTACAGATATCGTCGAGGTCCGAACAGCTGCAGCTGCGCAGCCTCGAGATGATCGGACACTGTTTTCTGCTGCTGGAGAATCCGCGCCTTGCCGTCAAGCAGCTCAATCGCGGACTGGAAATAGCGATCAATACAGGTGGGGACAACCTCGGTATTCACTATAATCTCGGCCTTGCCTACGAAGCACTGGAAGAGGGCGACAAGGCCAGAGAGCATTACGAAGAGGTCTACATAGTCGATGTGACCTTCCGCGAGATATCGGACAAGATGAAGAAATACAGCACAATAAGCTGAAAGAACCGGATGAACTCCATTTCCTCCTGCGACCTTCACATACATTCCTGTTACTCGGACGGTGTGATGACTCCGGCGGCCATAGTACGCACGGCTGCCGATGCGGGTCTGGCTGCCCTGTCGATCGCCGATCATGACACAGCCGCCGGACAGGCTGAAGCAATCGAGGCGGGAAGGGCGCTGGGGGTCGAGATCGTCACCGGAATTGAATTCAGCGTCAAGGAAGAAGAACTCGACATCCATATACTCGGATACTGTGTCGGACTGTCGGACACGAGATTATCCGCCGCCCTCGAGGATCTCGAGAGGGGAAGGGCAGCGCGTGCTGAAAAGATCGCTGCGAAGTTCCATGACCTTGGTCTGCCGGTTACTTTCGAGGAGATAATGGCAGACGCCGGGGCCGGGACGGTGGGAAGGCCGCATGTCGCAAGGGTCCTTCTGAGGAAGGGGATCGTGGAGGAGTTTCAGGAGGCGTTCGACAGGTTCCTCGGGTACGGCGCTGCATGCTATGTCCCCAAGAAGGTCCTGCCTCTGGAGGATGTCATCTCGATCGTAAAGGGGTCGGGAGGCGTAACCGTATGGGCGCATCCGGGGGTCAATATAAGGAAAAAGAGGCTTCGCGACCGCATTTTCGGCAGCGGCGTGGAGGGTGTCGAGGCCTGGCATCCCAACCACACGGAGGAGATCTCGAGACTCGCAGTCAGAGAAGCCGAGAGACGCGGACTGGTCTGCACAGGCGGATCCGACTATCATTTCGATGAGGCGAAAAAGGTAGGCATCGGCGAAATCCTCGTACCTTACGACTCTGTCACGGCGCTTCGCAGCCGAGCATCGGGACTTTCGGCTTGACCGGCAGGCATGCTCCACCACAATATCTCCATATGGCACGTCTGACGAATCCGCTTCGGCTCCCCTTCGCCGGGGTTTTGTTTATAACTGTCGCTCTCGGCGCGGTGTTTTTCCCGCCTGAATGCCGCTGTGAGGCGTCGAGGTTCGGAGGAGCATATCTTTCAGCCGCCGGTGACACGCTCGCCCTTCCCGGCGAGGTCTTCGTCATCACTGCCGAGGAACTCGCCAGGTATGATATCAATACTATAGCGGACATCATCGAGCACCTTCCCGGAGTGAGCGTCCTGCAGAACGGCCCCCCTGGATCGGAGACACGTTATTCAGTGGACGGCAGGACCATCAGGGGGATGACCCTGCTCGTCAACGGAGTGCCGTATAACGATCCGTACAATGAGGACCCGCTGGCAAGGTTCATCACTCTGTCGAGGGTGCGCCGGGTCGAAGTGATCTACTCCTGCTCCCCTTCGCTGATGGGCAGGGCCTCGTCGGGAGGTGTGATCAATATCGTCATCGAAGAGGGCGGGCGGATGCCGCCGGTCGCGGCCGGCGATTTCACGTGGGGTGCGAACGGCCGTAAATCGCGCAAGGCGTGGTTCTCTTCGCCAGATGCCTTCATCAACGGTACGATCGCATACGACGAGTATATGCAGGGCTTTTTCGAGTCTGTTGTCGATGACCCGACTGCCCTTGTCGGTGAGTACAACTCACGATCGGTCATGCTCGACCTGACGCTGAGGGGGAAGGCTGGCGACAGGGTCCTGGTACGGCTCAGGACATTCGAGGACACATACAACGGAACGAAGAACTGGCCCTTCTACCACGGAGCGGTCTATCCCCCGGAGAGTGTCAGGAAAAGCGGACTCGATTCGGAGATCAGGTATGTGAGGAGCGGCGTCGAGGTATCGCTGAGGCAGCGGATGGTAGAGATGAGAAGGAGGGCCGGCCTGACCTCCGGCCTGGTCTTCGGAGGAGCAGTCACATACCATGGTCTTGCCGGCTCGACTGCCGTGAAAGGCTTCATCTCGGCGGAGAGAGCGGCGTTCGAGAACCGTCTCTGGGAGAGTTCTTTCTCCCCAGATGTAGATCGTGCCGAAGGCGGCATTACTCTCGGCGGCGATACCGGCGCCGTTCGCTGGAGAGGCGGGGTCTCAGCGGGGTCGATGACCGGATCAGGTTTCTATGCCGGGGGTGAGGCGGCTCTATCAAGGGGAAATGAGAGGGGCCTCTATCAGACTCTCATCGTTGCGAGGCGGGTCCGCACTCCGACCACAGAGGAACTCTTCCAGCCCGGCCTCGAGAGGCTTCCGAACGGCGACTCTCTCAGCACGGCGGGGAATCCGGGACTCGGTCACGAGACGTCAGACGAGATATTGCTCGGCCTCGGGTACGGGACAGCGGTGACGACAAACATTTTCGCGAGGTTTGAGCGGAGCAGGATAATGCTCGAGGGATCCGATCCGGCCGTATATATGTCCGAGGGAAGTGACAACGTGATCGGGTTGCGTGCGTCGTTGAGGGGCGAGGGAGCGACCGGAGTCGCCTCGTTCGACTACCATTGGCGCCTGACCGGGTACTGGTTTGCCGACAGGGCCGAGATCACGCCGGGCGTTCCGGAGTATCACGTCCGCGGCGGGCTCTGGCTGAGCCGCCCTTCGTTCAGGAAGACAGAGATGTTTACGATCGGGCTTTTCGCGTCGGAGACGGGGAGCCGCCTCTTCCCCGGGACCGAGCTCGGCCGTTACGCTCTCCTCGATCTTACTCTCTCCATAACTGTCCTCGGGGCAATCGCGAAATTCGAGATGAAAAACGTTCTCGATGAAAGGTACGAGACTGTGCCGGGGATGTACATGCCAGGCACCCACTACCGCTTCGGACTGAACTGGCGCCTCTTCGACTGACAGAGGCGTCCGTCTCCGCAACTTCTTCTGCTGGCAGAAAATCCGACATCAGGTAAACGATTCTGGACACCGGCGACGGGATTCGTGTCGTCCGGGCGACCTTGCATTGTGCGAATCCTTTTGCAAGCTGCACCCGGCCATCGCGTTCGCGGGGAACAGAAGCCCGCCCGGCGGATTCTCCGGTAATCCACTGCAGACAGGTCTTTTCGTGCGCGCCGGAATTTTTGATGTCGGATCCTCCCGACAGGATAAGGAGGGCGATTTCCTTCTTGAACCCGTTGCCTCTCAGCCCGTTAACCTGCCTGCCTGCCCGTGGCATGCTTATTGCGGTCAAGGAGATGAAATTGAGGGCTGATTTATTTCAGGCAGAATTACGCTCACGGCTGCTTCGAGTGGATGAGGATTTGCATCAGGTTCGTGAGGATCGATATCCGGGCGGAGGAAGTCCTTGAATGACAATATAGCCAACCAGCTGATGGAGTCGAGTCTGATCAGCCAGGACCAGCTTGAACTTGCTCTTACCGAGCAGGGGCAGTCCGGCGGCAGTCTCGGCTACAACCTGGTAAAGACGGGAGCGATATCTGAGAAGGCATTCTCCGAATTCCTCTCGCAGCAGTATCAGGTACCCGCAGTCGACCTCGATGAACTCGAGGCGGAGGAGCACTCCGTCGAGCTCATCCCATCAGAGGTCGCGACCAAGTTTCAGGTAGTACCCATCTCCAGGGAAGGCAGGGTCCTTACTCTGGCGATGGCCAATCCCGACAACATATTCGCAATCGATGACATCAAGTTCATCACCGGTCTCGAAGTGCGTCCGGTGGTCGCCACTGAGACGGCGATAAAGAGGGCGATCGACCGGTTCTACGATTCGGCCGACTCGCTCGCCGAAGTGATGCGCGATATCGAGGACGACGACTTCGAGATCGTCGAGGATGAGGAAGATGACATGGGGCTTGCCGAGGCGCAGAACGAAGACGCCCCCGTTGTCAAGCTTGTCAACTCACTCATATCCGATGCTGTGAACAAAGGAGCCAGTGATATCCACATCGAGTCCTTCGAGAAGATGATGAGGGTCCGTTTCAGGATAGACGGGCAGCTGCACGAGATGATGTCGCCTCCGATCAAGATGAGAAGCGCGATAACATCACGAGTGAAGATCATGGCAGAGCTCGACATCGCCGAGAAGAGAGTGCCGCAGGACGGCCGTATCAAGATCAGGATAGGAAGCAAGAAGATAGATCTCCGTGTCAGTACCCTTCCCACGATCTTCGGCGAGAAGATCGTGATGCGAATCCTGGACAAGAGCAACCTTCAGGTCGATCTCACAAAACTCGGATTCCAGCCTGAGGCGCTGGAGAAGTTCCTCGAGGCGATCGCAGCCCCCTACGGCATGGTGCTCGTGACCGGTCCGACCGGTAGCGGAAAGACGACCACTCTGTATTCCGCCCTCCACAAGATCAATCTTCCGCACCACAACATCATGACCGCCGAAGATCCGGTAGAGTACAATCTCGAGGGTATCAATCAGGTAAACGTGCACGAGGAGATAGGGCTGACCTTCGCTGCGTCTCTCAAGGCGTTCCTTCGCCAGGATCCGAACATCGTTATGGTCGGTGAGATCCGAGACCTCGAGACCGGATCGATCGCTGTCAAGGCAGCGCTCACCGGTCACCTTGTGCTGAGCACCCTTCACACTAACGACGCGCCGAGCACGATCAACAGGATGATCGACATGGGTATCGAACCGTTCCTCGTAGCGAGCTCGACGAACCTGATACAGGCGCAGAGACTTATCCGCCGGCTGTGTGACAACTGCAAGAAAAAAGATACGATCCATCCCGAAGTCCTTCGCGAACTCGACATTCCGGATGAACCGCCGTTCGATGTATTCGAGCCCGTCGGCTGTCCTAAATGCAGCAACACGGGATATAAGGGCAGGACCGGTCTTTACGAGGTCATGCCTATCTCGGGTGAGATAAGAGAGATGATACTCAACAGATGTTCGTCGATGGAGATCAAGGTTCAGGCCGTCAAGGAAGGCATGCTGACACTCCGGGTCGACGGCATCACGAAACTCAAGGCAGGCTGGACCTCTGTCGAAGAGGTCCTCAGGGAGACGACTGTACAGTAGGGGAGTAAGGAAAGATATGCTGAATCTCAGAGACTTGTTACAGGAGATGATAGACAAGAAGGCCAGTGATCTTCACATCACGGCGGGCGTTCCGCCGATGCTGAGAGTCGACGGTGTCATACAGCCGACCTCTCATCCGGTCGTCACCCCCGAGTTCAGCAAGCAGATCGCTTACAGCGTCCTTACAGACGAGCAGCAGAAGAGATTCGAGAACGACAAGGAACTCGATTTTTCGTTCGGGGTCCAGGGGCTCTCGCGATTCCGTGCCAATGTGTTCCAGCAGAGAGGCGTCACAAGCGTCGCGATCCGTCAGATCCCGTTTGATATCCTGAGTTTCGATGAGCTCGGCCTTCCTCCCATAGTGAGGACGTTTGCAGAGAAACAGAAGGGACTCATCCTGGTCACCGGACCCACCGGTTCCGGAAAATCGACGACGCTTGCCAGTCTTATCGACAAGATCAACAGGGAACGCTATGCCCACGTGATCACGATCGAGGATCCGATCGAGTATATTCATCAGCACAAGAACTGCATCGTGAACCAGCGAGAGGTCAAGGCTGATACCGATAACTTCGCTACTGCCCTCAAGCATGTCCTCAGACAGGACCCCGATGTCATCCTCATCGGTGAGATGCGTGACCTCGAGACGATGTCGGCCGCGCTGACGATCGCGGAGACGGGCCATCTCGCTCTCGCGACACTTCATACCAACTCGACCTTCGAATCTATAAACAGGATAGTAGACGCCTTTCCGGCAAGCCAGCAGGGACAGGTCCGCGCCCAGCTGGCGTTTGTTCTCGAGGGAGTCGTGACGCAGCAGCTCATCCCGAAAGCCTCCGGTAAAGGCAGGGTGATGATCTGTGAGGTCATGGTGTGCACTCCGGCGATCCGGGCGACGATACGAGACGATAAAGTACATCAGATATACGGCCTGATGCAGGCCGGGCATAAATTCGGAATGCAGACGATGAACCAGGCCCTGTTCCAGGCCTTCTGCGACAGGATGATCACGAAGGAAGAGGCTCTGAGGAGAACCAGTGATCTTGCTGAACTTCAGCAGATGATGGGCGATGACCCGGACAGCGGCGCGAATAGCCGCAGTCGCGACTACCAGTTCAAGAAATAATTTGTAAGGGGGAAACCGATGGCGACCACATTCCTATGGAAGGGAAGAACGCCGACGGGCGAAGTTCTTTCCGGCGACTTTAAGTGCGAAAACAAACAGGAACTGATTAACCACCTGCGTAAACGCAAGATCATCATCACGTCGATCCGTCAAAAGCCGAAGGACATCCAGATCAACTTCGGTATCGGGAACAAGATCACGGTCAAGGACATGGGGATCTTTACGAGACAGTTCGCGACGATGATCAACGCCGGACTGCCTATGATCCAGTGTCTCGATATCCTTTCGAGCCAGATCGAGAAGCCCAACTTCAAGAAGGTCGTCATGGATGTCATGTCGGACGTCGAGTCGGGCTCCACGCTGGCGGACGCGATGCGCAAGCACAAGTGTTTCGGTGATCTGTTCACAAACATGATCGACGCCGGCGAGGCCGGCGGTATCCTCGACCTGATCCTCAATCGTCTGGCCGTCTATCTCGAGAAAGCCGACGCGCTGAGGCGAAAGGTCAAGGGCGCTTTGACCTATCCGACGATTGTTTTCTGCGTCGCCACAGGTGCGACGATCTTCATGCTCATGTTCATCATCCCGACCTTCGCCAAGATGTTCGGCGACTTCGGCGGTGAGCTCCCGCTCCCGACGAAGATCGTAATGATGTTCAGTGATTTCCTGCGGGCGAACTGGTGGCTGCTCATCGGATCTGTGGTCGGTGGTTTTATAGGTTTTAAAAGGTATTACGCGACGGAGAGTGGACAGTACAGGCTGGACAAGGTCCTGCTCAACTTCCCGATCCTCGGAAACGTCGTCCGCAAGGGCGCCGTAGCGAGATTCACCCGTACGCTCGGTACCCTCATCGCCACCGCTG
>SDBS01004346.1_pt1 | contig 13866 bp, 6 predicted proteins | sample 2277091 | NCBI WGS metagenome assembly SDBS01 (sample SAMN10404972, study PRJNA504765) | marine sediment metagenome | isolation source: marine sediment core GS10_PC15, 163 cmbsf | place: Arctic Ocean: Southern Knipovich Ridge | collected 2010
GGTTCTAGTTTTTTTGATTATAATTTTATCACCATTTAAATCAAAAACTAGCCTATCTCCTTGAACAATTCCTAATTTATCTCTAATTTCCTTAGGGATAGTCACTTGTCCTTTCTCACTAATAATAGATGTTCCTATAATCAAGATTAATAACCTCTTAGTTCCTACTTGATAAGATTTCTAATACTACTATATAGTAAAGATTTCTTTACTCATATGTTTTACTTATTAATCGGATCAGTTAAATCTCTTATTAGTAGGGTGATTTTTTCATTTCCATTTGAATCAACATATCTTCCTCTTGCGAAAACATTAATAACATCCCCATTTTTATGAAAGAGTCGATATTTAGCAACTGTAACTGTTTCTTTTGTTTGAATAGTTATTCCCCATGCTTCGGTTAATATTGAAATATCTTCAGGATGGATAAAATCTATACAATTCTTTCCAATAAGTTCATCCGGTAGATATCCGATTATATCGTAACATTGAGGGCTAATGTATGTAACAATACCTTGCATATCTGTCTCAAGGACAATATCTGGAATATTATTAATTATATTTCGATTTTTTTCTTCACTCTCTTTTAATTCACGCTCAATCTTATCGCGATTGGAAATATCTGTGCAAATCATAATTACACCGTAAATTTCCCAATCTCTTTTAAGAGCACCAAAACGAGCCTCATAGACTGCAGAAAGCCTTGAAGAATTTTGTATTTTAAATTTAACACTCTTTGCTTTTCCCCTCTTAAATATCTCAGATATTCGATCTCTAAGGATTTCATGCCAATTTTTGCCAATAACACTAAAAATTTTCTTATATTGAAACTCACTCAATTTCATTCCTGGCAGGGGGCGATTGATAAATTGAATAAGGCCTTCCTTATCTATCATCATTATATAATCGGGGGAATTTTCTAAAATAGAACGCATAATTCCTTCGCTTTCTCTAAGGGCTTCCTCGACTCTTCTAAGATCAGTTATATCATTAATTGTTCCTTGAACACCAATAAATTTTCCTTCTTCATCGAATATATTTTGAGTTGATTCAAAAACCCATCTAAGTTGACCGTCCTTCCGAATTATACGATATTCTCTTTGGATTGCATAATCAGGAGTATTAATCATTTTATACATGATTTCTTCAGATGGCATATCATCAGGATGATTTAATTTAAACCAAGGAAGTTTTCCTTCAACAAATTCTTGCTCTGTGTATCCTGTTATTTCTTTTACAGCACCATGAAAAAAAATTGGTATCGAATTTTTATCTGCTCTAAAAGCAATACCACTATAATTCTTTACAAATGTGCTATATCGTTCATTACTTTCTTTTAATTCCAACTCTATTTTTTTGCGTTCAGTAATATCTATCATTGACACAAAATCTGCCGGTTTGTTCTCATATAATAGACTCTTTGCAAATAATTCTATCCATTTTATTTCCCCAGCCTTTGTTATAAGTCGAATATTATAATTAGGAATCACATCTTTTTCTCCTATCTGTTTCTTACGTGCTTGTTCTAAAACAAATGATAAGTCCTCAGGGTGGATGCATTTTACAAATTCTTGGGGTTGCCAGTTCATAATATCTTCAACGGAATCACCATACATATTCGCTGCAGCTTGGTTAACATATTTTACGATATCATCTTGAAGAATGGCAATTCCTAAAAATGACTGATCCGAGAGAAGTTTAAATTTCTCTTCACTTTCTATTAAATATTGTTCTGCTTTCTTCTTTTCAGTTATATCTCTTATTGTTGCAATAAATTTTTCTTTTCCGTTTGAATTAATAGACTTTCCTCTCGCTGAGACATAAATAATATTCCCATTTTTATGCATGAGTCTATAATCAAAGATAAAAAGTGTTTCTTTATTTTTAAGAGCTTTTCCTATCGCTTCTGTTTCTTTATTTTTAAGAGCTTTTCCTATCGCTTCTGTTTCTTTAGTTTTAAGAGCTTTTCCTATTGCTTCTGCGATTATAGGTATGTCTTCTGGATGTATAAAATCTATAGTATTCTTTCCAATAAGCTCATTGGGTTGATACCCCAAAATATTGTAACATTGAGGGCTAACATAAGTTACAATGCCCTGTAAATCGATCTCTAGCAAAATATCGATAAGATTATTAATTATATCTCGATGTTTTTCTTCACTTTCAAGTAAATCTTTTTCCAATTGTTTTCGTTCGGTTATATCCCGACTTACTAATAGTAAAGATATAATTTTACTATCATCATCCTGTTTAAAAGGAGATACAATAGTTTCATAGGTTAAATATGAACCATCGGGTGCAACCTGTGATAATTCATAACGGGTTGTTACTCCAGTTTCCAGCGTTTTGCTTATCATTTTCCGAGCAGATTCGCATTGCTCTACTGTTTCATAAAAATTTTCACTGAAAACACTCAGACCGATCACCATTTCTTTGGTAAAGCCTTTTTCCAGACGGTTAACATCAAATATAATTCCGTCTGAGTTGATAAACATCATATGATCAGGATTGTTTTCAACAGCGGTGCGAAATTTTTTCTCAGAATCTCTTAAATTTCGCTCTGCCATCTTACGTTTTGTTATATCAATATTAACACCTAAAATTCGAGGTATTCCATTATCTACAAAAATAGGTGCAAGAATATCATAAAAATGCCTTAATTCTCCATTTATAACATAATCAGATTCACTAGCGATAGTTTCACCGGAAAAAACTCGTGAATTATTACTAAGCCAATATGATAAAACTTCTTCATCTTTAGCTATATCTTTGGGGCTTTTTCCAATAAGATCCCCCCAAATCTTTTCAGCAGAAGCATTCTGCATAATATATTTTCCACTGCTATCAACCATGTAAAAGGGAAATGGCAAACTTTCAATTGCACTGCTGAAATTTGCTGCGCTTTCTTTTAACTTTTGTTCCGAAATCTTCCGATCGGTGATGTCAATAACGATTCCTTCAAGACGTTGTCGTTCAAGATCTAAGCTAACACAAAAACTTGTCCAATAAGGTGTTCCGTCAATTTTTAAGACTTGGACTTCATAATTTTCGATATAACCGGTTTCTTTAACAGCTTCCAGAATTTTCTCTCGATCGTTAAGATTAACATAATACTCGGAACCTATATATTCATCTAGACATTCCTCAATATTGTCAAAACCAACCATATTAGCGAAATACTCATTGCATTCCATACACTTGCCGTCGCTTACCCTTGTTGAAAATATCCCGACATGAGCTTTATTAAAAAGATTATAATATTTTTCTTGACTTTTTCTTATTGTTTCTGACATTTTTCTACGTTCTGTAATATCTCTAAAACTCCACACACGACCCCGAATTTCCCCATTTAAGGTTAGAGTATTAGAACTACGATCAAAAATTCTACTATCTTTAAAATAAAGAATATCAACATCTTCATTTCTCGATCTATATAATTCCTCTACTTTAGATTGAAAAGCTTCTGGATCTTTAAGTTGATTCAACACGTAATCTATTAACTTTTTATCATCTTTTTCTTCGATTAATTCTTGTGGAATACGCCATATGTTTATAAACTTAGAATTATAGTGAGTAACTTGACCTTGTTCATTAACCACAAGAATTCCTTCGGAGGTAGATTCAAGAATTGACCTAAGAATTTCTTCACTTTCTTTTAATTTTTCTTCCATCTTTTTACGATTAGTTATGATTATCTGTGTACCAGCGAATATTGTTGCTTTTCCATTCGCATCACGAGTTATATTACCTTGACCGTTGATATAGATTACTTCACCAGACGGTCGCACAATTCTAAAATCAATATTATACTTTTCATCATTTTCCAATGCATTATCAATGTGATTTTGCACGATTTCAAGATCATCTGGGTGGATAATTTCCATAAATTTCTCAAATGTGGGAATGAATTCTTGGGGTTTGAATCCAAAAATACGAAAAGCCTCATCAGACCAGTATAATTCATCAGTTAAGATATTCCATTCCCATGAACCAAAATTTGCAATTTTCTCCGCATAAAGTAATTTTCTTTCATTTTCTTTTAATTGTAATTCCATATTTTTACGTCCGGTAATATCTGAAAAAATTCCTTCTGCTGTTGAAATTCCATCCTTATTCTTACCATGTACAAACCAAGCTCTATCATTTAACCAAATCAAATCTCCATCCTTTTTCCTGATTCGATATTCGAGATTAAATTTTTTTTTAACCGAAAATAATGATGCAAAAGAACTTTTTACAAATTCTATATCGTCTTGATAAACCATATCAAACCAAGTTATTTGGTCTGTGATTATTTCTTCACTAGTATAACCGGTTAACTTCACAACATTAGGACTAATATAGGTAGTTTTTCCTTCAGATTGAGTAATCCAAACAACATCAGGTATATTTTCAATCAAATTACGATACTTCTCTTCACTTTCTCTTAATTTTTGCTCCATTTTTTTACGATCAGTGATGATTATCTGTGTACCAGCGAATCTTATTGCTACTCCGTTCGAATCACGAGTTACATCACCTTGGACGTTGATATATATTACTTCTTTACTTGGTCGCACGATTCTATAGTCAATATCATACTTTGCATCATTTTTTATTGCATTATCTACATTCTTTCGCACGAATTCGAGATCATCTGGGTGTACAAAATTGCTAAATTTCTCAAATGTGGGAATAAACTCTTGTGGTTTGAATCCAAAAATACGGAAAGTCTCATCAGACCAATATAATTTATCAGTTATGAGATTCCACTCCCAATAACCCAGTGTTGCAATTTTCTCTGCATAGAGTAATTTTCTTTCATTTTCTCTTAATTTGTCTTCGATCTTTCTACGAGCTGTTGTGTCTATAAGAAATCCTTCAAGTCCAATTATTTTTCCTTTTTTCACAACTGGGTTGACAGAAAATGAATGATATTCAACAATACCATCTTTACATCTTCTAGTAAATTCACCACTGGGTATGGGAGCACCTTGAAGTAAACTTTCCACCATTTTATTTGCTTCATGCAAATCAGTATCTACTTGAGTTACAGAAAAATGCCGTCCGATAATTTCATCAGGAGAAATATATTTATGTATTCGTAACCAAGCGGGATTTACTTGCTGAAAATTACCATCCGTATTGATGAAAAAATATCCTGCGTCTGAATTTTCGATAATTTTTCGAAATCTTTCTTCACTTTCTCTTAATTTCACCTCCATTTCTTTACGTTCGGTGATATCTGTTTGAACTGATACTATAACTCTGCCATACTCTGGGTGGTCGAAAAGCGAAACATTTGCATAACTCCAAAAATAAGTTCCATCCTTCTTAATGTTCCGTACTTCTCCGTGCCATTCTCCAGTGTTCAACAAGATTTGTATTATATTTTGGCTAATTTCTTCCGGGGTTTTCTCGGTAGATGCATTTACAATCGCAATATTTTTTCCGATCATCTCACCTGGGTTGTAACCAAACATGGATTCGAATGCAGGATTCGTGTAAACTATTATCGCATCATCAAGTCGAACTAAATTTATTCCTTCAGACAAATTTGTCATAATTTGACTCTGCAATTGTAACTCATCTTCCTTCTTTTTGCGTTCGGTGATATCTGTATGAACTGAAACTATGACTCTACCATACTCTAGGTGGTCGAAGAGTGAAACATTTGCATAACACCAAAAGTAAGTACCGTCTTTTTTGATGTTTCTGATTTCTCCGTGCCATTCTCCTGTATCCAACAAGATTTGACCTATATTTTGTTTGGTTTCTTCGGGAGATTTTTCAGTTGGTGCATTTAAAATCGCAATATTTTTTCCGATTATCTCACCCGGATTGTAACCAAACATTTCATCGAATGTAGGATTCGAATAAAGTATTACTCCATCTTCAAGTCGAATTAAATTTATGCCTTCAGATAAATTTGTCATAATTTGACTATTTAGCCATAATTTTTCCTCTTTTTTCTTGCTCTCAGTTATATCCCTGACTGCGGAAACAACTGCAACCATGTCGTTTTCTTCATCTCTGATAGGAGAAAGTGTATAGTCCCACCAAATCTTATTTTCTTTTCTATCATCAAACCATTCACCGTGGAAAGATTGATTTGTCTCAAAAACTTGACGAATTTGTTTTGTCAGTTCGGAATTAAATTCATCTGAGTCTTTTCCCATGTAATTTTGAAAGATGATACCATATTTGTCCTCTAATTTTTTGGAACCCCATATAAAATTTATAAGACAATTTTTATCAAAAACAGTAATATATGTATCTTCTATTGACGAGATCACTTCACGGAGAAATTTTTGTCCATATCTGAGCCCTTCTTGTGCTAATTCTCTTGCTTCAACATCCATTTGAAGTCTTAAATTAATCTGTTCTAACTCTTCGACTCTTTGTATTAATGTTTTTTCTAGCTGAGTAGTTGCTTTATAGGTTGTGTTAGTATTTTTATCGTTCATAGGAATCCCGTAAAAAATTTAATTATTAGTAAAAGATACAAACTAAAAAGTGAATTATATTTACTTTTTATGATTTATTATGCTTAATGATAAAGTTACCTTTAGATATAGGCAAATATTATTACGATTTATATGAGTAAAAAGCTTTCTTTTTGTAAGTTTTTACGGAATTGTGTTGATGATTGTAAATTTATTTGTGTAAGAGAAATTGAAAAAATATCTAAATGATTAGAAACTTAAGAAAAAATAGCAATTACATAAGAATTACAAACTTCACAAAATCTTTCAAAATACATATTGAATAATTCTAAAGTAATCGTATGGTATTGTGAAAATGTAATAGATGGTATCAAGAGAATTTTTTATCATATAAAATTGACAAAAAACCATGTCACATAACCATTAACCATGATTCTTTAATTCTATTCATAGATAATCCAAAAATTATTTGCGGCAATAGGCAGCCAAGGGAATAGGATCGGGAAATTCATAAGGGAAGAGTTCTGAAAAAATCCATCTTTCAACGGGATTCCTATTTAACCAAACCTGTTTAAGAGTTTCCAAATTGCCAAAATCCTTTAGTTCTCATTGGAGTAGACTCCGAATTATTTTCTCTTGGTTAAAACTGCGAAGATATTAGTATTGATATTAGTATCTAAGGTATTAGTTCTGCAATTATCGATTAAGCTATTTAATTAAACGAAATTTTATCAAGACCGATAGTTAGTTTTTATTAATAAATTTTTTATATTTTTACCTATTCTAAATAATTTTTAAATTTGTGTCTTAGTTAGGCAAAAATGCTTCAAGAAAACCCAAAACTTGGGATGAAATGCAAGGTAAATTTTAATGGTTTTCATAATTAAAACAATTATATTGATAATCCTTCTGCTAAGAATTTAAATATGGATCTCGGACAAATAAGAGGATTTGGAAAACTATGAAATGGTCAACTAAAATAACCAAAATAACAAAAACAAAATATCCACTTATAATGGGCGCCTTCTCTAGATGGGGTTTAGTCGATTTTGCAGCGGCTTTTTCAAATGCAGGCGGATTAGGTATTATAACCGCATTAACTATCGATATTGATGAGTTCAGAAATGAACTACAACGAATGAAAGATTTAACAGATAAACCCTTCGGTATTAACATTTCTGTTTTTAAAAATAGCATGATGAGAGAAGAAGATTATTTAAGATACGTCGAAATAGGTTTGGATGAGAGTGTTAAAATATTTACAACCTCTGCATATCAAGCACCTTTTATAGGAAGAAGAGTCCACGAAGAGGGAGCTTTTTGGTTTCAAAAATGTCCATTAATCAGACATACTGTATCGGCAGAAAAATCTGGGGCTGATGCGGTGACTTTAATTGGAATGGAATCTGCAGGAAATAAAAATCCATACCAACATACGACATTGGTCAATTTAACCGTCGCTAAAAGGTTGATAAATATACCGATTATAGCAGCTGGAGGAATCGGAGATGCTCGGGGATTTCTCGGTGCTTTAGCGATGGGAGCAGAAGCAGTATGTTTTGGAACTGCAATTTTATGTACTGAAGAAAGTCCAATTAGTTTAGATTTGAAGGAACAATGGCTCAAAACAGATATAATGACCGAAGATTATTTTAAAAGGCAATATCGATTTTTAAGAGGAGGAGGTGTTCCATCTACGGCAATTAGTTATTTAGATGGAAAAATATTACCAATAAAAGATTTTATAGAAAAGATCATGGCTGATGCGGAGATGATCCTAAAATCATGGGGATTTTCTAAAAATGAATTTAACACAGAAGCTTCCATTGGTTAGATTCAATCTATTTGATGCAATTAAAACAATCTCTCGTTACAATATTTTTTCGTGTAGATGATTATTTTACCAACTATTTACTTCTTTCTAAATCCTTTTTATCAAAAAAATTAAATAATTTCTTAATTGGGAATAGATAAAGCATTGTAGGATTTTTAAAAAAACAAACTAAGAAAACGGAAACGCTGTGAAAAAACCAAAAATCGATTATAAAAAAAAAATTGGAGAAAGACTCAAAAAACTTGATAGATTTAGCAAAATTTACATGATCTTATTAATAGTATTCTCTATTTCAGCGTTTGTGTTTACATTCCTCTTATTTTTGCCAAACTCTTTACCCATAGATAGAGTAGGAACAGGATATGCCAGTGATGTTTATGTAAGCGACGGATATGCTTATGTGGCGGACTCTTATTATGGCATGCTAATAATAGATGTTTCAGATCCCAAAAATCCGGGTGAAGTCAAATATATATACACGTATCCCTTCGTTCAGTCGATATATTTATCCAATGATACGGCTTATTTAGCTGCACCAGATAGGGGATTAGTGGTAATAAATGTCTCAGATCCGGAAAATCCCGGTAATCCTATTTATATTGATACGCCGGGATCGGAAACAGATGTTTATATTGAAGGAGATATCGCCTATATTGCGAGTGAAATTTATGGGCTCACAACCGTAAATATTTCGGACCCATTAAATCCTGATATAACTCCGTGGCATTATTTATACGGAAATACTTACGGTGTTCAAATTTCGGGTGAATTGGCTTTCATGGCAGGAGGATTCCCATATGAACCTTCATGTAGTAGCATTATAAGTTTGAAAATCGTTAATATTTCAGATTTAGAAAATATACATACCGAAGAAAACGTTTGTATAAAAGGATACGGTATAGATGTATTCTTATATGAAAATTTCGCATATATGGCTCTTTATGATGAAGGTTTGGGAATTATTAACATTACCGACCCATTAAATCCTGGCAATCCTATCTATGTGGACACCATCGGAACACCTTTTAAGGTTCATGTTTCGGGTGGAATTGCGTTTGTGGCAGATTTTGATGAAGGTCTTTCGATAATAAATGTTTCAAATCCATTAAATCCTGGTTCTCATGTAGTTATAAATACAATCGGATCAACCCTAAGTGTTTTTGTAGATGATGGTTATGCATACGTGGCGGACGGTGAAAATGGATTATTGATAATAGACATTTCTGATATTTTCAATGAAGTCAATGCTCATAATACTAATTTTTCAATCATTCTAATATGCATCACAATTTCGGCATCAGCTGGTATAATTTCTGAGATTCTGTTTTTAATTTCCAAAAATAAACTTACAAAAAAAAGACATGAATTATTTGCTACATCACAGATTTATGATTCAAAAAAACCATCATTAGAAAAATCTTCGTTAGTTGGAGCTTCAATTGGTCTATCTTTCGGTATATTTATCGGTTTGATACAGGGAGTTTCAGCAATAATAACACGTGTAATAAAATATGATTTTGGATCCGAAGTTCTCCAACTTATGTTCTTTGAAATGTTGGTGATCGGGGTTCTTGGTGTAATTATTGGAGCTTCAATAGCTGGGGAATTTTTATTGATGTTATCGGGAGTTACTATCGGTGTTTTTTTTGGGATAATTAGTGGAATCTTAATTGGGGACGCTATGGGAGGATATTTCGCCAGTGTAAATGGTATGGGAATAGGAATAACTTCGGGAATGATCGGAGGTGCAATTTTTGCAATATTTCTTAGGATTATATTAAGAAAATGGGAAGAAGTAAAAAGATCTAGAAATGTTATCGACGATTTAATCAATTTAATACAAAATCTTGATGGAATATCAAAATCTGCCTATGAAGAAATGAAATTCAGCGATTTTGCTCTATCTCGTATAATTTCAATTACGGAGATCATTAAGGCTCTCCATAAGCTTTCCTTTAAAATTGAAAATCCGGATGCAAGTTCCATAGAAGAAACCATTGAAAAGTTGAAAGAAAAGGAAATTGTTGTTGTAAAAATTGGAGATTTTTCTTACTGGGAACAAATTCGAAAAGAGATTTTGCACGATCATGTCAAAGTAGGCAAGGAGCAAGCAGATCAACTTGAAAAAGTTTATAATATGGTGATAAACAATCTGGATTCCTTTATTTCGACCAATAAGAAACAATTGCATTTAAAAATCGATGTAGAAATATAAATGGCTGAAAATCAAGTGAAATTCACACCTGATTTTAACTCAATGGTTAAAATCGTCATTTGGAACTCCCTAGGTATGGCTTTTTTAGGCTTTTTGGTTCCTCTATTCGCGCGTGAATATTTGGATTCTACTGGACTAGAAATCGGCTTATTGGTCTCAGTTCGGCTTGTAGGAACAATTGGCAGTTCATTTATCTCTGGATTTTTAACAGATAAGATGAAGTTTCGAAAAAATCTTGTTGTAACTGGCTCATTTATCAGGGGAATCTCTTATTTATTAATATACTTTGCATTATGCAATGATCTTTATCTTTTACTTGTGCTAGGATCATTATTACTAGGTTTTGGTGCTGGATTTTACTGGATTCCCCTTAATACTTTAATATCTGAGAAATCAGATAAGAATTTTCGTTCCCATGCATTTGGAAAAAGGTCGTATTATATGGGAATTGGTCAAGTAATCGGGGCAGTTTTAGGTTTTACGTTAATTGAAGTGTTAAGACCCACTGATAACCCGTACATCATTTTTCTTGCTATCCCCGCTTTTTCTTTCTCTAATTTTTACGGAGGATTGAAATTTTTCTTTAGTGTGGATGAAACGATCAAGTTTCATAGTGTAGATTCAAAGGAAGAAAAGATTTCCGAAGAAAATAATGTCTTTGGAACATTTTCAAAACCTCTTTTTGTAGGTTTTGCTTTTCTAATGGTAGCAATTTTTATGAGTTCAATTAACGGTTCAATATCTGCTCCTTTTTTTGCAATTTACATTATGGAGATTTTTGGGAGTGGTACATCCCTTGCAATGCTGGCTTATTTTCCTGCAGGAATTCTCAGCTCATTAATTGCTCCAAAACTCGGTTTATATGTTGATAAAATCCGTCCTGAACTTGGAATTACATTATCGACGATTGCAGGTGCACTTATTACATGGTTATTGATAAATACGACGAATCTCTGGATTTTTTCTTTACTATTATTAATTGATGTCACAATCGCAACTGCTGGAGGTTTAATATTTCAAAATTTGATGAGCAGGATTAATTTGGATAGTCGCGGAAAGATTTTTGGTGTTCAAACGTTCATCACGAATTCTGGAGGCATTATGGGGCCTTTAATCGGAGGGATCATATTTGATATTGATCCGATATTTCCGTTTTTGATATCCATTTTTGTTGAACTTGCAATAATTCCGCTATATTGGATTGTAATACGCTATCTTATTCCCCATATAGCCGAGAAATTGGATGTTAGTAGTTCAAATAAGGCAGTAGACTAAAAAATAACAAATATCATGATCCAAATTCTGGGTATTAAACTGCTAAACAAAATACGGAAAATCAGTTTTATTCGCAAAATATAATAAATGATATATTTTTCAAAAAGATAATTACTATGGGAAAAGATAAGTGAAAAATTCTGAAAAAGAAAATACTTCTGAAGTATTTAAACCCAAATTGGCACAAAGAATTCCTCTAATAGCCGTAATTTTAGGTTTTTATGGGTTATCTTTAATTTGGTATGGGATAATAAGAATTGTGAATTTTGAAGGATATTACTACGGTAGATTATTCGGTTTATTTAACAGTATTTTTATTGGAATTTGTCTAATTATCGCAGGATTTTTGTTCTTTTTCATATTGTGGATTCAATACAATAAACAGACTGGGAATCTACAAGAAATTGAAAATAATAGAATTTTATATCTGATCAGCCTGATACAAGGATTACTTCCGATAATGGGATTTCTCGGACCTCCGACTTTTATCCCGACTGGAATTGTAATTATGATTTTTTATGCAATTTCTACAACTATTTCCTATTTTTTAAGTGTAGATAATCCATGGGGTGGTAGATTGGAGTTAATTCTCGCTGGATTTACGATTGTTACAATATTTTTCGGTTATTTTTCAGGTATCCTTTACCATGATAGACCTCTTGCATATTTTATTTTGATAAATAATTTCCTTGTAATTGTCAGTTTATCGAAAAGAGGACGGATTAAAGATAGAAACCAACCAGAAATTTATAGAAAAACATATTTCGAGAGAATTTTCATAATTATTTGTTTATATCAAGCACTTGTTCTCTTTTACGGTGCAGTTTCAGCATTTTTACTTGGATTTTTTGGGAGTATATTTTCTGATCTTTTGACAGGAATAATGGGAATTTGTTTCATGGTAGTTTGCGTTTTTTATTTTGATTTATCTGATAGAATTTGGAATTCTATGGAGTTTAAAAGAAAAATCGTCATCTTTATTATCTATATAGGCATAATCTTCCAGGTTATTTCGCTAATAAGCATTTATTTTGATTTACCGCAATTTTTTGAAATAATCGGCATGATTTATAATACATTATTAAAAAATACATCAGATGCAGTTGAGATTGAAATTATTTTCTACTATCTAATCTTTTTTGTGTCTGATGGAATTCTCATTTACATCATTTCGAATAAAAGGAGGAATCTTTAAGATTTATGATTAAGTTCTGTTAGTTTTCATATGAATAATAAGCATTTTTTGAAATTTTTGCCTATTAACAAGAATAAATCAATCGGACTGATAAAAGTCCAATATGCATTCTGCAACTTTCTCACCTAACACTTGATATCCCAACTGAGTAAAATGCACCCCATCGATGAATGCTAAGCCAGGTCTTATCGAATTTTGAGAATTACTCATTTCAGCATGAATATCACAGTACTTTACATTTTCCAGCCCCAATTCTGAAATATATCTTGTTAATTTATCGTTAAAATAAATAACCGCATCATTAGAATTGTCCGGAAGAAAATAATTCGCACCAAACGGAGGAACTGAATTAACAATGATTAAGGGTGAATCCAATCCCAAATTTAAATGCTGTTCATTAATAAATTGCAGTAAATTCCCATACAGTTCGATCATTGGTGAAAAAAAATTACTGAAATTCTCCGTTTCAGGATCTAAATCCGCTAAAATATCATTTGTCCCCGCCATTATTATTATAATATCGGAAGGAATTGTCATATTAATTCGGGAGAATATTTCTTCTACTCTTTCACCGGGCTCCCCGTAGTTGAAAATTGATGAATTATAGCCTTGTTCTTCCAAAGTTTGATACAAATAATATTGATATGTATAGGGTTGCCATTTATGTTCACCCATATCAGTTCCTAAAATCCCCCTGGTTAAACTGTCTCCTATAGTAGAAATTCTTAATGAAATCAAATCTGGTGTTTCATGATTCATGGATAAAAAGTTGCCAGATACAATTAATGATGAGGTTAATATAAAAAAAACAATGCATTAAAAACTGACTCATTCACCTTTATTTTTTGTTGTTCTTAAATTTTCTTCCAATGTTTCCCAATTCCCCGTAAATTCTTCTCGAATACGCCATTTCCTTGAGGGT
>SDBS01004347.1_pt1 | contig 13866 bp, 13 predicted proteins | sample 2277091 | NCBI WGS metagenome assembly SDBS01 (sample SAMN10404972, study PRJNA504765) | marine sediment metagenome | isolation source: marine sediment core GS10_PC15, 163 cmbsf | place: Arctic Ocean: Southern Knipovich Ridge | collected 2010
CCAACGATAAGCAAATGGAAGAGTATATAAAGATAAAATTCGACAATAACGTAACCGAAAAGCAAAAGGCAAAGAAAAAGAAGAAAAAGAGAAAGAAATGAAGATACCGCCGGTAAAAGGAACAAGGGATTTTTATCCGCCGGATATGGCCGTCAGGAACTGGATAATCGACGGCTGGAAGAAGGTGTCCGTCCGCAACGGCTTCGAAGAATATGATGGGCCGATTTTTGAGTATCTGAAAATGTTTCAGATAAAGAGCGGTGACGAAATTGTCGAGCAGCTTTTCTCACTGCAGGACAGAGGCGGCAGGGACCTGGCCTTGAGGCCGGAGATTACACCAACGCTGGCACGAATGGTAAACAAACGGATTAATTCGCTGCCAAAACCTATAAAGTGGTTTTCGGTGCCGAGATTGTTCCGGGCCGAACGTCCCCAGAAAGGCCGGCTTCGTGAGTTCTTCCAGTGGAATATCGATATAATTGGTGTCGAGAATGGACTTGGCAAATGCCTGGCCGATGCCGAAGTAATATTTACCACAGTGGACTACTTACGTCAGGTTGGACTTACGAGCAAGGACATCAAAGTTAAAATATCAAGCAGAGAATTGCTGGCCAATTATCTTAGAAGCTTGGGTATTCCTGAAAGCAAGCTTGAGTCTATATATGCTGTTCTTGACAAGAAAGGCAAATTGCCCCCAGAAACTTTCGAAGAAATCCTTGAAGAACAAATTCCAGACAAAAAGACCGTTAGTAAAATACTGGATTTCATGAGCGTAGGCTCGATACCGGAGCTTGAAGAATATGTAGAAGACGAATCCAGCGCTTACCTCGACATAAAGTGTGTTCTTGACAATTTGGATATGATGGGAGTGGGTGATATTTGTGTTTATGATCCTTCCATTGTTCGAGGTCTGGCTTATTATACTGGTGTAGTATTTGAAGTTCACGATGTTGCCGGTGGACTTCGAGCCATCTGCGGCGGAGGCAGATACGATAACTTGCTTCGAGATTTTGGTGGTCCGACAATATCTGCTACCGGAATGGGCATGGGAGATTGTGTGTTGGAAATATTGCTTGAAGAGAAAGGGCTTTTGCAGAAGCAGTTACCGCTGCGCAAACTGGACTATTTCGTTGCTTGCGTGGATGAGAATTGCAAAGATGCGACTGTCAAACTGACGATGAAATTGCGCTCGGCAGGCTGTGCTGCCAATTTCAGTTATAAGATTACAAAGTTAGGTAAGCAGATCAAGCAGGCTTCAGAGCAAAATGCCGAGAAGTGTATAATAATCGGCGATGAGTTTAAGAATAATCAACTTGTCGTTAAAGATATGGCGACTGGTAAGCAGGAGCTTGTTGACTATGATGAGTTTTGGTCTCGGCTGAAGTCTTGATTACGGCTGTTGTTATCAGGGATGTGTGGGATATATTTGGAGGTCAGAAGATGGGAGTTTTTAAGTCGGCATGTGCGGTATTGTTTCTAACCGTTTTGGCTTGTTCGGTTTCGCAGCTTGAGGCGGCAGCTTCGCGACGGCGAATTCTTGTATCCCCGGAGGTTCATTCCGACGGCCGGGTGACGTTTCGACTAAATGCGCCGAATGCCAAGCGTGTGGGTGTGAAAGTTCAGTTTGTACAGGGGCTCCGGCTTATGACCAGAAGCAAAACGGGGGTGTGGAGTGTTACTTTAGGGCCTGCGGAGCCGGAGATTTATGTATACAGTTTCGTAGTGGATGGTTTGCAAATAGTCGATCCTGCCAATTCGTGGCTGAAGGTTTGGATCAGGAACTCAAAGAACCTGGTCGAGGTACCCGGTAAGGAGCCGATGTTCTTTCAAGAGCAGCAGGTTCCGCACGGTACAGTCCATTTACACAAGTATGATTCGAAGTCACTCGGTGTGACTCGCGGGCTTTATGTCTATACACCTCCCGGCTACGAGACGAGTAAAAAAATCAATTACCCCGTTCTTTATCTACTTCACGGAATGGGTGATTCTGAGGATGCGTGGACTGTAGTTGGCCGGGCCAACATAATCGTGGATAATCTGATCGCAAAGAACAAGGCCAGACCGTTGGTCATTGTGATGCCGTACGGTCATACGCCTTCGGCTCCTCCTGATATGCGAAGTATAGGGAACTATGGAGCGTTTGAGAAGGACCTGGTTGAGGATGTAATTCCTTATGTCCAGAATCGCTATCGAGTGAGTAAGGACCAAAAAGACCGGGCTATAGACGGTCTGTCGATGGGCGGTGGGCAGTCATTGACTGTCGGATTAGGCAATCCTGAGCTTTTCGGGTGGGTAGGTGCTTTTAGTTCAGCGGTGCCAAAAGGTCAAAAGCTTGATAGCTTGTTAACCAAAGTGAAGGCGAGCAACGAGAAGCTTAATCTGCTGTGGATCGGCTGCGGCAGGAAGGACTTCCTGTTCCAGGCAAACCAGAAGCTCATCGAGCGATTGAAATCCGAAAATATCAAACATGTTGCCCACATCACAGGCGGCGGCCACGAATGGCGCCTGTGGCGGCGATACTTAAATGAAATTGTTCCGCTTTTGTTCAGGGCCGACAAATAGCATTTGAAGCCGAATTCTTAATGAGCGACTATGATGTCCCGACGTGCGGATGGCGAGAAGGACTGAGCTAAGATGAAGGACTCTTTTGGAAATCACTACGAGCGGGCCTTTCAGAATTGGCTGATTGACAATCGAATTCAATACATTTCGATAGATGAGCACAAGCGGGCGGCCTTTGCGCGCTGCAAAGTTAAGAGCTTCGATTTTTTAGTGTATCCGGCTAATGGACAAATAATAATAGCTGAGGTAAAGGGTAGGAAGTTCAAGGGAACCAGCCTGACCAAATTAGCGGGCTTTGAATGCTGGGTTACAACCGAGGACGTCGATGGCCTGGTAAAGTGGCAGCAGGTTTTCGGATCGGCTTATCAAACTGTCTTCGTCTTTGTCTATAAGATAGAAAACATCGACGTTGATTTTGACGGCAGGGATGTCTTCGATTTTGACACAGATAGGTATATATTTTTTACTGTGAAATTAGACGACTATCGTTCGTTTATGAAACGCCGCAGTCCGAAATGGCAGACTGTAACGTTACCGGCAGATAAGTTTCGACATTGTGCCGTTCAAATCAGTGAGCTTCTGCTTTGATGATTATGTGATGGACGACAGAAGACTTTGCTGATAAAATCCCTTGTCCCAAGAAGTAAAATAAATGAATTAGCAGTAAAATTATTGGAGGTAATAAAGTATGCTCAGGAATGTTTTGTATCTGGCTGTGGGGGCGGTTATTCTGACTGGTTGTGTAAGTGTCCACACAACTGAAAATATCACTGAGGCAAAACCGTCCCAGGTTCTTCGTCATGTCGTGCTGTTCAAATTTAAGGACGATACTTCCAGCCAGCAGGTAAGGGAAATTGAGAACGCTTTCCGTGCGTTGCCGGGTAAAGTCGATGCGATATGTGATTTCGAGTGGGGCACTGATGTAAGCGTGGAGAATCTCCAGCAGGGCTTCACTCACTGTTTTTTAGTAACGTTCCGCAGCGAAGCTGATAGAGCGAGGTATCTGCCGCATCCTGCCCACAAAGAATTTGGCGGTATATTAGGCCCACATCTGGACAAAGTCCTTGTTGTTGACTACTGGACAAAAAAGTAATAGCCGTAGCAGTCCCGAAATGCGAATCATAGCAGGCTTAAAACGAGGGATGAAGTTGCTTGGCCCCGAGACGCAGGTGTCCCGGCCGATTACCGACAGAGTCAAGGAATCGCTTTTCAGCGTCCTATACAAATACGACTTACCGAGCGGTGCTATTGTAGCCGATTTATTCTGCGGCGTCGGCTCTCTGGGTCTTGAAGCCTTGAGCAGGGGGGCGGAGTTTGTTACTTTCGTTGAACAGGACCCGAAGATTATTTCGGTTCTAAAGAAAAACATAGAAAAAGCCGACTTTGTTAAAGAGTCTAAAGTTATACGGACAAACGCCTTCAAAATTGGGGTATCGCTTAATCCGGACAGGCAAAAGTATGGCCTTGTATTTGTTGACCCGCCCTATGCTGCTACGATGGATGTTCAGGCCGGTTCGGCTTTGAGCGGTTTGCTGGATTTGCTGGGTGCTCAGGTCGTTAGTGACGGAGTTGTCGTTGTCCGGACCGAACAGCGTGTATCTTTATTAGAGCGATATGGAGAATTTCGACTAATAGAGAGGCGCAGGTGGGGAACTATGGCAGTAACCATATTACAAAAAATAAACGAATGACAAACAAGCAGGCAGCTATAAAAATAATTAAGCGATTGAAGCGCAACGGCTATCAGGCGTTGTTGGCCGGGGGCTGTGTGCGCGATATGCTGTTAGGCCGACGAGCCAAAGACTATGATGTCGCTACAGACGCACAGCCCAAAAAAGTAATAGGATTGTTCAGACGCACGTTGAAGGTCGGGGCAAAATTCGGGGTAATCATTGTTTTGCTCGAAGACCGCCAGGTGGAAGTTGCCACGTTCAGAACCGAGACCGATTATGCTGACGGCAGACACCCCGGTGCAGTTAATTTTGCCAATGCCGCTGAAGATGCCGGCCGAAGAGACTTTACCATAAACGGGATGTTTTACGACCCTCTGCAAAAAGAGGTGATTGATTATGTCGATGGCCAGGCCGACCTTAGAGCCAAGATAGTGCGAACTATCGGCAGGCCCGCCGAGCGCTTCGGCGAAGATTATCTGAGAATGCTGCGGGCCGTGCGGTTTTCGACTCAGCTTGGTTTTGCGATTGAGCCGTTGACGTGGTCGGCGATTTGCAGCAATGTAAAAAATATAACGAAAATAAGCGGTGAACGCATATCAATCGAATTAGAAGGCATTCTTATTAATCCCAATAGAGTGACGGGGGCGTCGATGCTGTTTAACAGCGGATTGGCTGAGACGATCTTTCCCGGATTGTCTTGTCAACACAGAAAAGCAGCGATTGAGGTATTAGCTCAACTGCGAAAGAAAGTTGATTTTGCATTGTCGTTGGCCTGTTTTTTTGTCGGCTGCTCGACGGAATTCGCAATTGATAAGTGTCGAGTTCTGAAACTCAGCAGAAGTCAAACCAAACATATAAAATTCTTATTAGCCAACAGGGGCAAACTGCTCGATGAACAAATGTCTTTAGCCGGTTTGAAGAAGATTCTTGCCGAGCCGTATTTCCAGGACCTGTACGAGCTGCAAAGGGCAATTCAAAAGGCCAAACAGAGCCACGACCGTGAGGGAGTGGTCGCCTTAAGTAAGCTGCGCAAAAGGATAAAGGCATTAGGTGACGTTGAGTTACGGCCGAAACCACTGCTCAACGGCCACGACTTAATCCGATTAGGTGCTGTGCCGGGACCCGGCTTCGGGCAATTGAAAGAAGAGCTGTACATCGCCCAATTGGAAGGGAAATTACAAACACCACAACAGTCCGAGCAGTGGGCGCAAAAGTGGTTACAAAAGCACAGTGCCATCGAAAAATAGATTTGTAGTTCGTCGAATACTAACAGTCTTTAATTCATTGGGAGGTATGACATGTTCAAAATATTAGGTCGCTTCTCAATTATAATGATTGTATTTCTGTCTTCCTGTTCTACTAACAAGTTTGCAAGCGAAATAAGTATAGACAAGATAGCAGAATCCTACGTCAAAGTAGTACTTAAAGTTGGGTTATATGACCCTGATTATGTTGATGCTTACTATGGACCCGAAGAGTGGAAACCCTCTAAACTTGAAAGTGATGAACAGGGGGCATTTCCTTATAGACAATTGAATGCTGAGGCTGCCGGGCTTATCGAGCAATTGGGAAAAGTCAGTCAGAATGAATTTAGCCCATTGGAAAAACTACGATATACATATTTGGAGAAACAACTTTTGTCAGTCAAAGCAAAGATTGATTTATTGTCCGGGAAAAGAATGTCATTTGATGAGGAGTCCGAGGCTTTATATGACGCCGTTGCTCCTGTTCACGATGAAGAGTATTTTGAAAACATATTAACAAAACTTGATAATGTTTTGCCCGGCGAGGGGGATATTTATGAAAGATTCAATAATTACAGGAAAGAGTTTATTATTCCAAGAGATAAATTAGATGTGGTATTTAAGGTGGCTATAGCTGAATGCCGCAGGCGAACTCTGAAATACATTGAATTGCCGGAGCACGAAAACTTTAAGACAGAATATGTTACGGACAAACCCTGGACGGCTTATAATTGGTATAAAGGCAACAGTTTTAGCTTGATACAAGTGAATACTAATTCGCCAATCTATATTGATTATGTGATCGGGCTTGCCTGTCACGAAGGTTATCCAGGTCACCATGTTTATATGACACTGTTGGAAAGGCATCTGGTCAGAGATAGGAACTGGATGGAGTTTTGTATTAATCCGCTTTTCAGCCCACTGGCATTAATCGCCGAAGGCAGTGCAGATTATGGAATTAACCTTGCCTTTAAAGATGCCGATAGAATCGAGTTTGAGCGAGAAGTCTTGTTCCCTCTGGCGGGATTAGATCCCTCAAAAACGGAAAAATACTATAATATTACAAAACTACTGAGGAAGGAATTGAAGTATGCCCGGAGCGAAGCCGCCCGGCGATACTTAGACGGCAAGAAGAGCAAAGATGAGGCGATTGAATGGCTGACTAAATATACATTGAGCACCCCCGGAGAGGCAGCGCACGTTGTACGTTTCATTGAAAAATATCGCAGCTATGTGATTAACTATAGTCTTGGCCAGGATATAGTTGAAGATTATATAGAAAAACGAGGTGGAACAGAGAATTATCCTGATAAGTGTTGGGAGCTGTTTTACGAACTACTCTCAACACCTCAGACGCCTTCAGGTTTACAATGAAAACGTATAACGTAAAATTTATATGGCATCAACCGGGAAGAAAGATTAAGTACAAGTTATACGAGAACATAAAATAAATGCAGCCATTTACTCTTTTAATCAAGCCATCCGGTTCAGATTGCAATATTGATTGCAGATATTGTTTTTATAAGGACCGTGCGTCGGAGTTTGGCCGGGGTAAGCAGCGAATGAGCGATGAAGTGCTGGAGAGACTCGTCAAAGATTATATGCAGTTGGGCTTTGGGGTAGTCGGTTTTGCCTGGCAGGGGGGTGAGCCGACTTTGATGGGAGTGGATTTTTTTAAAAGGGCGGTGGAGTTACAAAAGAAGTACGGCAGTCCCGGCCAGGAGGTGAGTAATACCCTGCAAACCAACGGCGTTTTACTTGATGATAACTGGTGCGGGTTGTTACATGACAATAAGTTTCTTCTCGGCATAAGCATCGATGGGCCGAAAGAATTTCACGACCAGTATCGTATTGACCATTCCGGCTCCGGTACTTTTGACAGAGTTATCAGAGGTATTGAAAATTGCAAAAAACATAAGGTTGAATTTAGTGCCCTTGTTTTGCTGAATAATAAAAACGTAGAGCATCCGGAGGCGCTGTTTGATTTCTTAATCGAAAACGAGCTGACTTATTTGCAGTTTATCCCCTGTGTTGAGAGAGAGCCTTCGACGAAAAGAATTGCGGATTTTTCGATTACGCCGAAGCAGTATGGCGATTTCTTGTGCAGGATATTTGACCTTTGGTGCGAATACGGCCCGGAGAAGCTGAACATTCGTGAGTTTGATTCGTTGGTAACCTATTTTGTTTTAGGCAAACACACGATTTGCGCATACAGTAAGCAATGTGCCGGCTTTGTTGTTATCGAACACAGCGGCGATGCCTTTTGCTGCGAATTTTTTGTCGAGCCGAAGTGGCGATTGGGCAACATTTTGGAAACGCCATTAGAGAAGCTCGCCGCCGGCAGTATTAAATGTGCTTTTGCCCGGGATAAGCAAAATCTCTGTAATAAGTGCCTTCTATGCAGTTGCCTTGATATATGTCGCGGCGGATGTATGAAAGACAGAGTTCGCCTGAACGCTGAGGACAGCAGCACTCAAAGTTATTTCTGTGAAAGTTATAAACAGTTCTTCGATTACACAATTCCGAGATTTATGCAGATAGCAGCGGCCATAGAAGATGGTTCTGCTGCCAGACACACCCGTTCGGCTGATAGAATCAGGCTGCGAATCCAAAAGTAACCGCGAAAAACCTGCGGTCATACAATGATTGAAAAATAATAGCGGCGTAAACCAATTTGTGGTATATTTTTACTGAGGGGGAAAAGCTTTAGCTGAATCCGGGACTGAGGAGAAACTTATGCTCAATAAAGTTGGCATTATCAAATCTCTTACTTTTGTGTCTTTAATCTACTGTAGTGATTTAACTAATGTCTCGGTATTGCAAACAATCCCAAGGCCATTCGAACGGGATTATGCATTTGAATAGTAATTAAGAGGTTTTGTTATGAAAGAAAACTTAAACCGTCGAAACTTTCTAAAAGCTATGGGTCTGGGGGCGACTGCTATGACTTTGCCGATGCATTTGTTTGCTGCGGGGCAAAGGAACGCCGGCAAAAAGAGGCCTAACGTTCTGTTTATTGCCGTGGATGATTTGCGTCCACAGCTTGGCTGCTACGGTCATAAGCAAATGCTCTCTCCCAATATAGACCGGTTGGGCGCCGAAGGTGTCATCTTTCTTCGCTCCTATTGCCAGGTCCCTGTCTGTGGTGCCTCGCGTGCCAGTCTTATGACAGGAGTCCGGCCGACAGCGAACAGATTCCTCGGCTATAACACCTGGGCGGAAAAGGACCTGCCCGGTGCGCTTAGCATTGCGAAACACTTCAGGAACAACGGATACCACACTATCTCCAACGGAAAAATATTCCACCATCGCACCGACTGTCTGGATGGCTGGAGTGAGGAGCCCTGGCGACCGAAAGGTGGCTGGAGAAATTATCTGCTGGAAAAGAACAAAAAACTCACAGAGAAAAACCCGGATCGTAAAGGCCCAGCTTATGAAGCTGCTGATGTTCCCGATAATGCCTACTTTGACGGGATGATAGCGGATAAAGGGATTTCAGACCTTCGGCTTATGAAGAAAATGGATGAGCCGTTTTTCCTTGCGCTCGGATTCTTAAAACCACACCTGCCTTTCAATGCTCCAAAGAAATACTGGGATTTATATAAGAGAGAAGAAATCGACCTTGCGGACAATCCTTTCAGACCCAAAGGCGCTCCTGATGCGGCTTTGCACAACTGGGGCGAATTGCGGGCGTACCACGACATTCCTCCGAAGGGGCCGCTCTCAGATGATATGGCCCGGACACTCGTCCATGGTTATTACGCGTGCGTTAGCTATACTGACGCTCAGATAGGCAGGGTATTAGCTGAGCTTGACCGTCTTGGCTTGTGGGATGATACGGTAGTGGTGCTCTGGGGTGACCACGGCTGGAACCTGGGTGAGCATAGCTTATGGTGTAAGCATTGTAATTTTGAAACGTCTTTGCATTCGCCGTTAATCGTAAGGGCGCCTGGAATCAAAGCAGGCGGTCGAACAAATGCCTTGACCGAATATTTGGATATTTATCCATCTCTTTGTGAGTTGTGTGAACTGCCTTTACCGGGTCATTTACAGGGCAAAAGTTTTGTGCCGCTATTAAAAAATCCGAACCTTCCCTGGCAAAAGGCAGTATTTAGCAGATATTTCAAAGGTGATTCGGTCAAGACAGACCGTTACCGCTACACAGAATGGCGTGACAGGAACGGTAACGTATATGCACGAATGCTGTATGACCATTCTATTGATTTGGTCGAGAATGTGAATATTGCCGAAAGGCCGGAGAATAAAGAGGTAGTTAAAAAAATGAGCACAATGATTCGAGGACTCAGAAAATAATGCAGCCGTTTACTCTTTTAATAAAGCCATCCGGTTCTGACTGCAATGTTGATTGTAAATATTGTTTTTACAAGCACCGGGCACCCGAAGTCGGTCAGGGCAAACAGCGAATGAGTGATGAAGTGCTCGAAAGGCTCGTTAAGGATTATATGGAATTGCGTTTTCCGTTGGCTGGCTTTGCCTGGCAGGGGGGTGAGCCGACTTTAATGGGTCTTGATTTCTACAAAAAAACAGTGGAGCTGCAAAAGAAATATGGCAGCCCCGGCCAGGAGGTAGGCAATTCACTGCAAACCAACGCTATTTTACTGAACGACGAATGGTGCCGGTTCCTGCACGAAAATAAGTTCCTTGTCGGCGTTAGTATTGACGGCCCCAAAGAATTTCACGATTACTACCGCCTCGACTATTCCGGCTCAGGCACATTCGATAAAGTGATGCGGGCCATTGAAAAGTGTAAGGAATATAAAGTTGAATTTAATACCCTTACTTTGCTCGACGCTAAGAACGTGGGACATCCGGACGAGGTGTTTGATTTCTTAGTCGGACTTGGGACGAGATTTTTGCAGTTTATTCCCTGTGTGGAGCTAAATTCCTCGACAAATGAAATTGCGAATTTTTCAATTACGCCGCAGCAATATGGCGAATTTTTATGCAGGATATTTGACCGCTGGTATGAATATGGGCCGCGAAAGCTGAGCATTCGCGATTTTGATTCGTTCCTGTCATATTATGTTACAGGCAGACATACGATTTGCACGTTCGACCAACAATGCAGTCAATACATTGTTATTGAACATACTGGTAATGCCTACTGCTGTGATTTTTTTGTGGAGCCGAGGTGGCAGTTGGGTAATATTTTTGATACGCCGATAGAAAAGCTGGCCGTTAGCAGCAAAAAACGAACCTTTGCACGGGCCAAACGGAATCTCTGTAATAAATGTCTTGTCTGCAGACACCTGGCGGTCTGTCGGGGCGGCTGTATGAAAGACAGGGCACCTTTTGATAAGGATAACTTTGGCAAGGAAAGTTATTTTTGCGAAGGCTACAAGCTCTTCTTCGATTATGCACTACCGAAGTTTACACAGATAGCTGCTGAGATTAACGCTGCCTCAGCTATCAACAACCGTCCGGTTGTCTGACAGACTCGAAATACAAGGGACATTGGTATTGGTGGATGCCGGTAGTGTTACAAGAGAATTAATATTTGGAGAGACAAATTATGACATCGATTAAACGCAGGACTTTTCTTGTCCGTTCGGTCTCAGCAACCGCTGCCTTTGGTCTTACTTCTTTTTCATCTGCTACCCAAACGTTCGCCGGAGAAAGCAGTACAAAGTCACGACGTCCCAATCCGATAGCCGTCTCGACGTATTCGTTTTGGCGGTTCAAGAGAAACCTGAAGCTGCCGATTGAGACCTGCATCGAGGAGGCCGCCCGGATGGGCTTTAACGGGGTGGAGATACTGCATAGACAAATGGAGGGTGAGTCAAACGATTATCTCCAGAAGCTTAAGCGCCATGCGGTTATCAACGGCATCGACCTGTGCGGCATGTCTATACATCAGCGTTTTCTCTCGCCCGACAAGGAGTACAGGCAAAAGAACATAGACCACACTCTAAAGTGCATTGACCTGGCATACAAGCTCGGCATACCCGTTATGCGTCTAAATACAGGAACTTGGGGCACGAGTAAAAGCTTTGACGATTTGATGGAGAAGCGCGGCATCGAGGCGCCCCTGCCTGGATACACGGATGAAGACGGCTTCAAATGGGTAATCGACAGTATCGAAAAATGCCTACCCGCCGCCGAGAAGTCCGGCGTGATACTCGGACTGGAAAACCACTGGGGCCTGGCCCGTACGCCAGAGGGGCTGTTGAGGATAGTAAAAGCGGTCGATTCACCGTGGCTGCAGGTCCTGCTGGATACCGGCAATTTCCTCGAAGACCCATACGACAAGCTCGACCGCTGCGCCCCGCACACTGTCTTTATGCACGCCAAGACTTATTATGGCGGCGGCCTGTGGTACAGCCTCGATTTGGATTATCCCCGCATCGCACGGATTATGCGCAAACATGATTTTCGTGGCTATGTGTCACTCGAATTTGAAGGACACGAAGACTACAAAACCGCTATACCCAATAGCCTTGCTCTGCTGCGAAACGCCTTTAGCTGAGACGATTCATAAAAGCGTAGCTTAAGAGCCTATCCGAATAACCCCTCGTTGGCCCGAGACCGAGCGAGTCGGTCGAAGCCAGAGGGTTATTGGGATAGGCTCTAAGTCCAAAGTGGCCTTGCTATTTCTTCTGTCTCTGCTTTACCCACTGCTCGTGGATGTTTGTGAGGCGTTTGACGATATTGGGATTGGACTTGGCGAGGTTTCTGGTTTCGGTGGCATCCTCAGCTATATTAGATAAAAAATTCTCGGCTTTTGGGAGCTTGCGTCCTTTGTAATCTGTGGCCGGGCCGTTGTGGACGAGCTTCCAGTCGCCCTCGCGTACCGCCCAGTGTTTGCCCCTGCTGGTTTCCCAGTGAAGGACTTTATGGGGTGAGGGTGCATTCTGTGATTCGATAACAGAGACGATACTCCTGCCGTCAATTTTGTGTTCGGGAGGTTCGATGCCGCAGTAATGTGCGATTGTGGGCATCCAGTCGATACTTATTGCAGTCTGATTGCGAACGGCATTTTTCGGAATCCGGCCGGGCCAGGAAACGATGCACGGTACGCGGATACCACCTTCCCAGAGTGTAAATTTATGGCCGCGAAAGTTACCGGAACTACCGCCGCCGGAGAAGGTTCGCTGCTCAACGGAATGGCCGTGGTCGCTGAGGTAAATGATAAGGGTATTTTCGCGCAGGCCTGATTCGTCTAAATGCCTGACGACCTGGCCTACCATTTCATCCATTGTGGAAATGAACGCTGCATACATTCGGCGGGGGGCATCGAGGTGCTGATATTTCTTTCGCCACTTTTCTGTTCCCTGCAAGGGGTAGTGAGGCATATTAATAGCCCAGTAGAGGAAGAATGGTTTACGTTTGTTCTTATCGATGAATTTCTTACATTCATCGACCATAAGGTCACCGAAGAACTCTCCATCGTGCCAGACTTCTTGACCGTTGCGCCACAGGTCGTGCCGGTTGGGGCCTGACCAGTAGAAAAAGTGTGAGTAGTTATCGATACATCCGCCCATGTGTCCGAATGAAGAATCGTATCCCTGTCCATTTGGCATTGTCTCCGGTGTATATCCCAGGTGCCATTTGCCGACGTGGCCGGTGACATAGCCGGCGGACTTCATCATCTCTGCGATGGTTACCTGCTCGGTTGGCATACCGGTGTGTCCCGGCTGTGAGGAGACGTTCCCCGGCACCCCGGCTCCCTGGGGATAACGGCCGGTCATCAATGCCGCACGCGAAGGCGAACAAACCGGTGCGCCGACATAGAATTGAGTGAACCGTGTGCCTTCTTTAGCCAGCCGATCCAGATTGGCCGTGTAAAGGTCTTTCGAGCCATAGCAGTTGACATCTATAGTGCCCTGGTCGTCAGTGAATATCAGGATTACGTTGGGCCTGCGCGCGGCTCGACGTTGGCTGAATACAGCTCTCGGGACTATCAGCGAACCGGCGGTCATTCCCAATACTTTTAAGAAGTCTCTTCTGGTTTGCTTGTTCATATCTTTACTCCTTATCTTATTTCATCAGAAGTGTATGATTATCTCCAATAGGAGCACGAGATGCAAGCACAAGAATACTCATTATGTGTTAAGCTTTAAAACGAAAGATTATTGCCTATGAAAAACTAATCTTAAGGTTTGTAACCTAATTTCCCCCATGCGCCCCTTTGTACTCTGTGTAAATCCGGATTGTCCTGTCCCCAGTATGAATCACTGAGAGACGGGTTCAGGGTCGTCATCGCAGCAGTGTAGTCCATTCTGCCAATCTTTACGGTACGTGGCTCCTTCCACTTCCAGTATTCACTGTGCCCATCGGCAAAAGAGAAGTTTGTCCCGTCACCGTGTCTGGCGGTAATCTGGTCCCACCACTTTTCCTGGTAATAGTAAACGGTCCAGCTTGAGGGA
>SDBS01004350.1_pt1 | contig 13865 bp, 19 predicted proteins | sample 2277091 | NCBI WGS metagenome assembly SDBS01 (sample SAMN10404972, study PRJNA504765) | marine sediment metagenome | isolation source: marine sediment core GS10_PC15, 163 cmbsf | place: Arctic Ocean: Southern Knipovich Ridge | collected 2010
CATATTTTTCTATCCGTCAAAAAGCCCGCTTTTCCCTCAGAGCATTTCTATATTATAGTCCAGTAGCTCCAGCTTGACTGTCCTCTGGACTAGATTGACCACTTTACTTAGACAGCTCTGGGAGAAGCTGGAGTCATTGCTCACTATCGTTACTGCCAGTTCGGCTTCACGTCGGCTGTCCAGCAGACCAACCTCGGCCACAGACACATTGAATCGATTGGCTATCCGATCCTTGATGCTCTTTACGGCCCGACGCTTATCCTTGAGGCTCATCGCATCAGCCGACCCACAAGCGAGCGCACCTCGGGGTTGCTCTTCCGCTGCGGACCGAAGCTTCCCGGACCGCCGTACGTCTTCGTCAGCCACTTCTTGTCGGCTTTGACGACGTCCAGTTTCTGCTTGGGCCACGTACTGCCCCCGACGAGGAGCAGATACCCCAGCTTGCCAAGGCAGTCGCGGTACCCGGATTTTCGGATGCAGTCGCGCAAGATCGTGCGTCGTGCGGCTTGGGACTTCTCGGTGTAGCCTGGTCCGCCGAGCGACCCTTCCTTGAGCTTCGGTACGACTTTCTTGCCGCGCCCGGGGCGTCCGCGATCGGTGATGCACGTCGACGGGACCTTGGTCGCAGCGACGCGTGTGCCGTCCGCCTTCGTGTAGCCCTTGCGGGTGTAACCCTTGCGTCGGATGTCGCCGGTGGGGCAGCCTCGGTTGCTCTGCTTTGCTGGCTTGCACACCATCGTGCGAAGCTGGTCGAAGGCTTTCGCTCCGCGAGACAGCTTCCGACGTCGACCCAGTCGCCCGAAACGCTCGTCGTCAACCCACCGCAGTTGTGACGCTACCGCATCGCACGGCAGCGTCCCCCGAATGTGGTCCCACAAGACGAGCCCTAAGCCGCGTTTGGCATCAGCGCTCCAGCTCTTGGCGTAAGCCTGTGGCAACGCCACAAGTAACTCGATGCCGTCTTCGCGTCCCAGCGCTCTTGGGTCAGAAGCCTCGACGATCTCCGCAGCCTTCGACGGCGTGACCTTTTTCCATCCGGCACCGCCAGTACGGCGTACCGCGTAGATGGCAGACGTAGGAATGTAGAGCTTGGCCATAGGATTCTCCTCACCGCATCAGTCGGCTCTTGAGCTGACGCGGGTTCTTCACCACACGCAACGTCGGTTTCTTCGGCTTCCCATCACGTGCGGCGAAACCAAACTCGTCGGGATTGGGCGCCGGAGGGAGTTTCCCCGTGCCCTTGACGTGGTCCACGAACTTCCGTCCCTTCTTCACAGCCGCCAGTTTCGTCTTGGCGCGTCCGACCCAATAGTCACCACAGAAGTCCGTACGACGACACTCGGAGGCGCTCCCATGCGCACGGACACCGAAGCCCTTGGGCCCCTTCTCGATGTCGATCGTCCAGCCCTTGTAGCGCATGGCCGCAGGCCTCAGCTTAGCGCGTGGCACACGTAGCGTGTGCTGTCACCCCGAGGACGTCCTCAGCCGACGTGCTCGGACGCTGAGCCTGAAACGCGCGCTCAGAGGCACTCAGGAGCCCCAGGAATGCAGCGCGAAATGCGGGAACATAACCGATAGCCCTTGACAGTCGAAGAAAATGTACTCCCCCTCCGAGGCCCAAAACCCACGCTACCATTGAAGTCCATGCAGACCGAAGACCGATCACCCTACGGACCCGTCAAGCCTCCCGATCTCGCCGACGTCCCCGCGCAGCTCGACGAACTCCTGCGGGAAGGAGGGCTGAAGCCTATCGAAGTTCGACAGCCTGCTGATATTCGCGGGGTGACGTTGCTGATATCGCCACTCGACAGCAAGCCCTACACGGCGGTCGCACTCCACTCTACAAACACCGAATCGGATGGACTCATGATCCGTTCGATAGTCAGCCACGAGAAAGTCGTCCTCCGCGAGGCCGATCCGTCGAGCTTCAACCTCTCGCATGTCATCCCCATCGATCTGGGAGACTACTTCAGTAAAACCAATCCGCTGCGGCTCATGTTTTCTCTTCGAGACAACGTATCCGCGAGACCTGAACTGAAGCTGACCATTTGGTGCCGAGAGTACGTTCCCGAGCCGGTCTCGGAGCCGGCCGCACCGAAAAGAACGATCTTCACGCCAAAAGACAGACTGCTGTTCAAGACGCTGAAGGCACTCCGGGCCACCGACCAGCCCGTGGACGACCCCGAAATCCGCAGCCTCCTCGACGAGTACGCCGACGTTCTCTAAGTCCCAACCATGAGCGTCATCTCCACCGCGGCTGCTGTCCTTGCGAGCACCTACGTCGTAGGCACGCTCGTCAAGAAGCGACGGCGGCGGCAGATGCCCACCCCGCTTGCGCTCGGGATGCCGTTTCCCCGGCGCCCCTATGGGGTCTCCTTTGCCATTGGCACTGCTGAGCCCGCGTGGCCCCTCGACTCCACCTCGAAGAAGACGCAGCGGTGTGGCGTCAGTTACTTCGACGCGGACAACAAGATCCACGGCCGCTATGCGCGTCGCTTTGGCGCCGCACGCGATGGCAAGCACTGCCTCCGTCGTCACGCTGGCGTCGACCTGTTCGCCAACATCGGTGACACTGTGCTCGCCACAGAAGCCGGCATCCTGGCGCGCGCGTACGACTTTCACCTGGGAACGTGGATGCTCATCGAGCAGGGTGACTCCGGACTCGTCATCCTCTACGGCGAAATCGAGCCCAAGTCGTGGCGCGCGTTGGACCTGAAGATCGGTGATCGCGTCGAAAAGGGGCAGCCGATCGCGCGTGTCGGCGCCATGAACACGGGGCGCGTCGACGAGAACGGACAGCCCGTCTACAGTCACATGCTCCACATCGAGACCAACACGCAGGGACTGACCGAGAACCTGCAGTGGTGCGCCGCCGACCCGGCTCCGGTAGGCCTCCTCAACCCGACGCTGTACCTCCTCAAAGCGAGGCTGAACTGCGCTGCCAAGCAGGCCGCATAGCGAAACCTCTGTACTGTAGAGTGACCACGCCATGCCCATCCGAGACATCCCCGAAGTCGTGCTTTATCAGGTCGAGCGCGGCGTCAAAATAGCACTGCGCACGGCTGCCTACGGTCTCATCGGAAGCGCTGCCGGCATGGGCCTCGGTCTTCTGACAGGCGACGACGACCAAGAGAACTCGGAGGAAGACACAGAGGAGGACAAGGAAGCAAAGAAAAAAGAGACGCGTGCCCGAAAACGCAGCCGGTTGCTGAATCAGCTGCAGATGATCAACGTGGCTCGACAGATAGCCAAGCAAGCCGTGCCCCCACTCGCCAGCAGAGAGTTCGACATCCGCCGCAAGCTGGAAGCGCTCGGCTACTATCCGTGCCGTCACTGCGGTGTTCCGCATGTCGACCCTGACAAGGACAACTGCCTTCCTCACGGTGCCTACTTCTCCGAGCACCTTCAGCGGTACATTCACGTCGGCCATCCAGACTGGTCCGAAGACGAGTACCAGTCCGCCTGGGGAAAGGCATGGGACCCCAATCCACCCGCCGACTCCAACGGTGAAAAGACCGACGATGCTGGCAAGGACGAAGACGAGGACGAGGACAGCGGAGCCGTCCACTAGATGGACTTCGCCCAAGTGGGTGTTCTGCGACGTGTCCACCACTGGTGCAGCCGGTGGTGGCGACTTTGGACCACCCCCCGCTTCCAACGAAGCAAAACGAAGACCGGCATGACGTGCGCAGTACCCCAAGTGAATCCCAAGACCACCACCGGGCTCGGTTGGTGGTTTCTGCGGTTCGACAAGCAAGACCCACCTCTCGCTGTCATGCTTCGATGTTCTGGTGGGCACGACGCGACGTTGCGTCACCTTCAACTCAACAACAGCTCGGGACACACGATAGCCGAGGACGGGACGGTGACCCCCTCCGTCGTGTGCCCGTACGACGGATGCGACTTTCACAAAATGGTCCAGCTGACCGACTGGATACCACCCGCATGATCGAGCACTTCAAGTACTGGGCCCGATGCAAGTTTGCGTCGCTGGCGTGGCGCTACCGACAGTGGCTCAACGGAGAAAGCCTGTGGTAACCGACAAGCAACCCCCGCGCGGCTTTGTGTCCTTGACACAAAGCTCCCGACCCCCCAAGGGATGCGCACGTTGCAAGAATAGCCGGAAGCTGACTCTCCAAGACGGCTTCTTCATCGTCACGATTCCGTGCCCATGCACCTCCGTATGAGCAAGCCAGCAACACGGTCGTGCGGAGAGTGTGTCGCGTGTTGCGTCTATCTACGCATCCCTGAGCTGGACAAGGGAGGCATGGAACGGTGCAGGCACCTCACTGTCGTCGTCGGCACCAGCTACGCGGGGCCAGGAGGTTGTGCGATCTACGACAGCAAGGACCCGGAGAGACCGGCGTGCTGCAAAGAGTACCGCTGCGCATGGCTCGATGGACACGGGGACGAGCAAGACCGGCCCGACCGATCACTCATGCTGTTCGATCGAACGAAGCGTGTTGAGAACGGCCTTGAGGCAAAGCCTCTGGCGAAAGGGCAAGAGGAGTCAGCTGAAGGTCGTGCTGTGATCGATCGAATGTCGCGGTCGACATCAATGCCGGTGATCGTGCTCAACTTCCACGAGCGTCGCGTGCGACGGATCGCTGGAAGGTGCACCTGAAGTGGCGGCCGTTGCAGTAGCGTTCGATGGGGTCCGGCTCAGCGGGGCTGAGTCGGAAACGGACGGCGGTACATGGGACGAGTGGGATGCCGCGAAGTCGCCTACGCAAGAGACCGACATCGTTTACCAGCGCGGTGCGTCCAACGCTTCGATCTCGCTCAAGGTGGGTACGTCTGAATCGGGTGTCGAGTTCGAAGACGACGGGACCGTCGACCTGGCAACGACACCTCGCGTGATCTTGTTCAAAGTCTGGGTGACCAACTACGCGATCTTGAACACGATCGGCGCAACAGCGATGGTGCTGTACATCGGCAGCGGTACCACGACCGATCGCTACAACTACTACGTGCATGGCGCGGACACGTACCCGGCGAAAGGCGGATGGCAGTTCATCCCAGTCGATCCAAACGTCACCGCCTACCGCGACGCAACCGATGGAACACCGGCGCTTGGGTCCGCTGACTACTACGCCATATCGGCGACGTTCACCGCCACTTCCAAATCTGAAAACGTGGTGATGGATGCACTGGACTACGTCGACAGTGGATCGGGTCTCACGCTCACGGCCGGTGACGGTGGCGATGCCGACGGAGTTTTTCAGGACTTCGTCGACGAGGACGAAGGAACTGAAGCCAATCGATGGACGGTTGTCTCCACACGAGGAAAGGCGATTTTCGTTCTCGGTACGCTGACAATCGGGACCGCGACAGCGACCGAGTTCACAGATGCCAACCGCGTTCTTTTCTTCCCAGACACGCTGACGGACGTCGGCTTCGGGGGCTTGTCGCTAGGCTTGCAGAGCGCAAGCACAGCCATCACGATCGACGACTGTTCGTTCATCGGTGAGGGACGCACCAACCTCAAACGGTGGATCGACAGCGAGAACGAAGTCGACGGGACCAATGACGAGATCGACCATGTCGCTCACGGCTTCGAGACGGGTCAAGCCGTGCTCTACAGCGATGAGGGCGGCACCGCGATCTCTGGACTGACGGACGCTACAGAGTATTTTGTGGAAGCTGTCACAGTCGATGCGTTTGCCCTGCATGCGACGCGACAGGCTGCGATGACAGCGGCAACGCCGATCAACCTCACTGCGGCGGGGACCGGAGAGCAGCACAGTTTTCGACGGCAGCCAGATACGCGTCCGGTGCTCGGTGGTACAGGGACGTCGGGGACAGCTGCGCTCAACCGATGCACGTTCGATTCGTTTGGGTCCAGTGATCCGACGTCAGCGTGGACGCTTACGGATTGCAAGTTCGTGCGCTGTAGCGCAATCACGATGAACGGCTCCACGTTCGCTGGGTGTACTTTCACGTCCCCGGAGCTGACAGAAGGCGAGGCACTCGTCAGCACGGCCGACCTCGATGATATTTCCGGTGGAAGTTTCACAGCTGGCAACGATGGACACTCATTGCGGAGGACTGGCACTGCAGGTTCTGACACGCTCACCGGGATTGGCTTCAGCGGATACTGGGAGCACGGCAATCCCGATGAGGGAAACGGAGCCGAGTTCACCACCGACAGTGGTGGCGTCGATGCAGTAGGAGAGGACATCACGACCAATGAGACGCACGGACTCGCAACGGGCGACGCGGTCTACTACAACGACAATGGTGGTGTTGCGTCGATCGGTTTGACGGACGGAAACCGTTACTACGTCAACGTGATCAGCACGACGAATGTCTCTCTGCATGAGACTCGCCAAGACGCGACGACTGACACGAACCGAGTCCCGCTGAATACGAGCGGGGCTGAAACTCATGCGCTTTACAGCTCGAAGGCTGCGCTCGTGAACGACACCGGCGGGGCAATGACGGTCACGGTTTCCGGTGGAGGGTCGACGCCCTACGTCCGCAACATCGGAGCGTCCACCACCACGATCGTCACAGGTGTCACCTTCACAGTCGAGGCTATCGTTCCGGGAACAGAGATTCGCATTTTCCGGATTTCGGACGACGTGGAGCTTGCTGGAGTTGAAGTTTCCGGGACATCCTTCGCGTACGTGTACACTTACGTGAGTGACACTCCGGTCCGGATCATCATCATGCAGTTCGGTTGGCAGTGGAAACAGATCAACGTCACGTTGGGCAACACCGACGCTAGCCAAAGAGCAGGACAACTTGTCGACTTCGCAGACAGCAATCCCCCATGACACTCGTGTCGTAGATGCCATGACAGGATTCACTGCAACATCGTGCAGCCATCCGACTTGCGGCGCCGTGCTCGACGCGTTTTCTCCGTGCCACCGTGACGAAGTCTCCAGCCTCCTGTACTGCACGACATGCGGTCCAATACTCCGTTATCACCGCAAAAAAGCGTTGGAGCGGGGCGAGGAGATTCCGGTTACGATCGGTGAAGCACTCGCGCACATCGAAAGGATGTTGAGCCAATGAGTCAGGTAAACGACCCCGATAACCTCGACCGCTTCCAGATCGCGATCGATCCGGAAGCACAAACAGTTTCCGTGCGTGGTCTGGGTGCCATCCTTCATGCAGTAGACCAGACAGGGGACACTGATGGCTCCACGACGTTTACGGACGCCGGCGCCGATTTTGTTACCACGGATGGCATTGCTGCGGGTGACATCCTGACGGTCATCTCGGACCCGGCCAACGACGGTGGAATCATCGGGCACTACCGCGTGGTGACGCCGGCTGCGACCACGCTTGTGGTAGATCGTGCAATCCCGGCGAGTACTGCGGCCGACTTGACGTACCAGGTGAACTCACCGCAGACAACAGGGACTTCAACGCCCCAGGTCGCGGACGGGGTCAACGGCGATGCGCTCCATTCCTTTTTCAAGGAGGAATGGATCACGCTGGCTGCAGGACTCGGCAATGCAGAGGACTTGAACCAGTTTACGTTCCCGACACGCGCTGTCCCGGTGACAGTGGGCCAGTACATTTTGGGGGGCATCAACGGTGACGCGTCAAGTGCTTGGACCTTTGCCGCCAACAACGGCGTGCTCTCGACCGACACGGAAGGACAACCTATCGAGCTGATGCGCGATGTCGGGTGGCAGGAACGCGACGCTGCCGATGTCGTGCTGCGCGAGTTGGCCAACTACACCACTCTTGGTTCGCTCGACAGCGATGCACAGGCGACCTACCAGCAGGGAGACGCAACGGGTGATCCCGCCAACTTCAAGCTGCTAGGACCCGTCAATCAGGCTGTGGTGGTGTTCGGACCCGACTCGGTGATTGCGACGCTCGATTTTGCGGCGACGACGATCACACGGGGTGCAGGAGACTGGCTCGCGGAAAACTATCGTGTCGGTGACCGCATCACGATTCGTGGTGCAGAAGATGGGCCCAACGACGGCAACTTCGGCCCCATCACAGCGATCTCGGCGACCGTGATCACGATCGCCTCCGCGTCGTTCACGGTGAACGCTGCCGACACGACGGCAATCGTGCAAGTCGACCATCGCCGGTACACCGCCCTCCGGGCTCGCAAGAAAACACGGAGCTACGTGCTTGCTGTGCACGTCGATGCTGGTGTTGCGGCGACGGGAATCCTTCCACAGGTCAACAAGTTTCCGTTGGGTCATGGTTCTGACCCCGCAATCGTTGACGACGACGGTGTCGTTGCTGGTGGCGATGCCACGACAAACGGCGACGTCTTCCAAGAAGTCGAGACGCATACGACAGATACTGATGGCGTAACTACGGACAACGGCGACGGTACGTTTGGGTTCGCATCGGCTGCGGCAACCTTCAACAGCACTGCGCGATCGATCATCCTTCTGCAGCCCGGAGACTCACTGGAAATAACATCCGGTGGGTACCAGGGTGTCTACGAGATTCAGTCGGTTGATGGAGCCAACGACGTCACGCTGTACCACGAACCAACCCGCACATATCCCGGCGACGAGACAACGCTGAGTTATACGTGCCGGACCGGTGTCACAGATGCGGGCCACACGAATGCGGTCCTTGCCGATGTTGACGGGGCTACGGGCACCCTGACGTCGGCCACCTCGACGTTCGATGTCGATACCGCAATCGGCGACCGGCTTGTGGTAGCGGGCGACATCGTCGAAGTCCATGCCGGGGATGCGGGCGTGATCGGGTACTACCGGGTGATCTCGGTGGACTCCGCCACGGTACTGACGCTGAACACGAGCGACCAAATATTCGCGGGAGAGACAGCGCAGAGCTACAGAATCTGGCGCCCTGGCATGTTCCTGCAGCGGTTCGAGACGACAACCGTCGCTGCGTCCATGACCAACATGGCGTTTGGTGATGACGACCCCGACACACTGACTCGAACCGGTGGTTCGTGGGTGACCGATAGCTTCGTAGCGAACATGGCGGTCATCATCACGGACGCTGAAGATGCGGCCAACATTCGCGGCTTCGTGATCGGAGACACGGTCCCGAGCGCCACGGTGGCGACTCTCATCGCTTCGGAGGTCGTGACGGCCAATGCGACTGACACAGTCGCACTCAATGCAGTGGTTATTGGCGACATTGGTATCGTGCGATCGATCAACGGTGTCAACTTCCCGTTCCACTGGCGGTTGTTTGCTCATAGTGGAACGCAAGCGCAGGTGTTTCAGTTCTTGCAGCATCAGCTCCGTCGCGAATACGACATCGATGGAAGTACTGGAGTCGAGCGTGGCGACATCACTGATCTCCTGATGGAGTTCGTTTCTCCGAACGGCATTACGCTCGATCTTTTCCCGGACCAGCTGGCTGTTACTGAGCTGAATAACATCCGGTACCGCGACATTTCAGGAGGGTTCCTCAACAGCTCGGAGAGTGTCGGTGCGCGTGACCGAGCCAACGCGTTCCTCGTCGGTCTCACGTTCGTACCCAACGCCGACTTGATCAACTCGGCGGTCAAGCGGTTGACGATGTACTTCTTGTCCGTGCCGTCTGGGGCCTTCGACGCGAACACAGCGATCATCATCGACGACGATGTCGGGACAGACATCGACTTCACCGTGATCTCCGGGAACATTCAGGCCACGTACGACTACACGAACAACTCTCAAGGAGGTCGTACGCCCGGCACCGATGCGGCCTACGTTTTGGTCGCGTACGGAACCGACCTCGCTCAGGCGATCCAGCTCACAGGCACAATCGACCAAGTCAACGCGATTACGATTCCCGTTTCGCCTCCCACGGAGTTCAACTACTCCACCTAAAGGTCGCACCGATGCCGATGTCGTTGTTCACGGTCGACACTACGGCCAGGCTTTTCGTTGCCCGGCCTGGGGTGACGTCGTTCGACGTGGCAGTCAATCTGTATTCGGAAGCGAAGCTGGAGTGGATCAACGACGACGCTTTGAACCGCTTCAGTTTTCCCTTCCTGTTGGGCTCACAGGGAGGCAACGACATCGACATCGTAGCGGGAACGGCAATCCCGGCATACATTTTCTTGCAGGGTGGCTGGCGGATTCGGCCAGATGAAGCGGACCACACACTTGGGGTGACAGGAGGCATCATCCTCGTGCAAGGTGGAGGTGATCCCTTCGTCGACACCCTCGGTGCGTTCACGGTGAGGATCAACTACCAGCAGCCTGTGCAGGCAGTGGTTGTGAGCACCGGCGGTAGCAGTGCAAGCGGTGGCATTCGGTAATGTGGTTCACGCGTACAGCGAATGGCTTCCGGGGATGGTTCGTCGTGGTCGCCGACGACGGAAGCCTCCGGGTGGGCCTAGGCACCGGAGACTTCACGGTCACTATCGTGGACTCGGACGACACGGACAGCCTCGTTCCTTCGGTCAGCGAATCTACGGTCAAGCCAGGTCTGTACCACTTCGACGTCACCAGCACGTTCTTGGTCGACAACGGGATCGGCGAGTACGGCATCTCTGTCGAAGTCTCTGCAACCGGACCCGTGCTCCGAGACGCCAAGTCCGAAGTTTTGCGCGTGAATCAGCAAGACCTCGATTCGATCAGCGGCGCGACTTGGGCAACGCTACGAGCTGGACACGCTGCGGGTACTTTGGGACGCGCGCTGAATGACTTGTTCTTGATTTTGGGACTGGACCCTGCCACACCGTTGGTTGGGACCAGGACCGCACGAACCGCAGGCGCGACGCTCGTGCAGGCAATCACAGACGACGGCACAACCGTCACGGTGACACGATCGTAACCGCCATTGGTTGATCCACTCGCAGTCGCGACGTTGGGATTCCATTCGCGTGGTACCGCAGCCAACTCCACGTTGTGTATTGCCACGCTGGGCTGGATCTGCATCGCTGCAGTCACAGCTCCTTCTCCGCAACCTCCGGCGCCAACACCTGCTGTTGTGCGGATCAACGTGGGCGGCGGAGGAGGGGGCGGCGCACCGTTTCCCTACCTGCCCGGTTCTCCCTACGTCGATGATCTCGGCGACACTGAAGAACGCCCACAGTACCTCTCGGCCCGAGCCATGGCCGCCGCAATCGCCGTTGCCATCGAAGGTGGCAGCACTCCTCGCCGCGTTGCCGCATCTATTGCGCTGTCGGCCGAAGACGACGAGTCGGACGAAGAGCCCTGACGGGTGCTATGCTGTCCAGCATGGCATCCAGGGAAGCCATCGTCTTCGGGCTGATCGTTGTCGCGGTTGCCGCCTCACACGCACGAAGACCACGCCGGCCTCGGTTCATCGTCAAGCGCATCCAGCGGCAAACCTCCCCCACGGTCAACCCTGCCACACCCGTGACTGTCGCAGCCACGGACAACCCTGGTCTCGCGATCACCGAAGACAGGGTCACCGTACTGAGCTGGGACCGGTGGATGGCCCAAGCGCCGCAAGCGATCACAGCGGCCATGCAGGAGTCAGACAAACCGGAGGAGATTGCGACCAACGTCTTCCGACGGTTGTACCCCAACGTCGCATGGCCTCCGGCGGAAGGGACGCCATTGTGGGAACAGTGGCAGACCATCGTGGCTGCTGTGGGCCGTACACTCGAACGACCGTTCAAGACGCACATGCACGTCGTCTCGTGATCGCCTAGACCGCAACGATCGTGCCCGACCTACCCAACCTGAAAGACGCGGTAAAGCGCGGCTTCTGGCGTGGGCTCTGCTATGCCGTGGGGCTCAAGCCGCCCCGACGACCACCACTCCCACTCCCCCAGCCTCGTGATCCGCTCGACGATTACTTCCGGGTTATCGAACGGTACACACGCCTGTGCAGACGCCTCATCCTGAACTCTTCTGCACCGGCACAACCGGCGTCGCCTTCAGCTGAGCCCGAACAAAGTCTGCCGTAGCAAGCAGAGCTTCGAGGCGCTGCTGTACGTCCACTGCAGCCCGGAAGCCTTCCCACCGCAAGCGCAACCGCATCCGCGACGAGTCGCCCCCGTAGCCACCGTGAGCAGCAGCTTCCATGTCGACAGACCACAGAGTCAACGCGAGGGCCATGAAGACCTTGTCGTTCTCCCACGTCGCCTTCTCGCCCTCGTCGACCAGACCGCGACGCACGGCGTACCAGCTCTCCAAACCCTTCGCGAGTTCGGTCTGCGTGTACGAACGTTTGCTCATGACGTGAACCGGGCCCGCACCACACTCATGATGTCCTCGTGCACAACCTCGCGTGGACGGTTGGCATTGAAGACAAGCGTGTGGGCACGGCCGACAGCCCAGTTCAGATACCCGCCTCGAACTTTGCGCATAAACTCCGTATTGGCTTCGTAGGTGTCCTCGGCCGAAGCCATGGGCTTTCCGTCGAGGACAAACGTAAGATCGACAGTAGTACGCACGCCAGTCAGCAACGCGGCGATGAAAGTGTCTGACAAACCGGCCATGCGCCCGTAGACCACAGTCGAAGCGTTCCAGCGATCGAAAATGATGTACTTCTGGTTAGGGTTCACATTCTGGGCTTCCCACACAGCCCGGTTGGCGACGTGTAGAGTCTGAAACAGCCCGGGCGCTTCCTTTGCACGACCATCCTTGAGCATGGCGTAGATCAAGTCGTACGTGGCCCCGTCCTTGAACGGGATCTCGACGCTACGTGCCCACGGGGCAATGTACTGGCGCCTTGGCGGCGGCTGCATGGCGTTCAGTGCGTTGACGAGCAACTCGGTCTGCGTAGCCTTCCCGACTTTGTCGGAGCCTTCGATTGCGATGTACGTTGTCATTGGGGATTCCTTTTGGGGTTCGGGCTGATCGTGACCTTGTAGACGTCTGCCCCATCTGGGCGGTAGATGGCAGGCCAGGGCTTTCTTCGATCGAGATGTCCAAAGTAGACAGTGACTTCAGTCGAGCCGTTTGGAAGCCGACGGACACGACTCTTTTTCGGAAGCCGACGCGGTGGGTCATCACCCCAGGAAACGCGCTCGATCAGGGGCCCGTCATCGACACGGTAGTTGACGACGGTGCACCCTTCAGTGTCCGCCTCAAGCACGGCTACGGCATGGTAAGCGTGACCGACCTCGGGGTTATGAACAGTCAGCAAGACGGGTACGTGCTTGGCGATGTTCTTGGGAGTGATCCGTATGAGCTTGGCACCCAGGAAGTCGGCGACCCGACGTTCGGAAATCGTCGTCCCGTGGCGGCATCCGGCAACGTCGACCACCTCCTCCCAACACTTCGTCCCTGGCCGTGGAGTCCGACGACCCAAAAAGCGCAGGGCGTTGCAGATCGCGATCGGCACGCAGTCAGCGTAGTCGCTGTCGAGCTGGCTGATGTAGCGGCGTCGCAGGCATAAGTCGCGGTTCATGAGACCTCGAAGACGCCGAAGCCGGTGAAGTGCAGCTCGGAGATCTCCCGCTTCGGATGTGAAACAGCAGCCCAAGCACGCTCCATGGTGGCGCCCAGATGGATGTCGTCCATGAACACAAGACCGCCCTGCCGCATCTTGGGGGTGTACACCAGCAGCTCGCGCATTACGTGTTCGTACGTGTGCAGGCTGTCGAGGAAGAGGATGTCGATCGACTCGTCCTCAAACCGTAAAGACGAGTCGATCGAGTTGGCAGTCACCGTCTCGACGTTGTGCAACCCGAACGCGTTGAGGTGGCCAGCGCACGCAGGATCAATGTCGATGCTGACGACCTTCGTCGTCGGACACCCCATTGCCAAGTGCACGCCGCTGCGGCCTTTGTCCGTTCCTGTTTCGACGACGAGTTTAGGCTTCGTCAGCGCCACCAGTGTGTAGAAAAACTGGACGTAGAACTTGCACGTGGGCGCATGGTCCGTGATGGCCTGCAGCACTGCCGGACGTGTGTCGGGTTCGGTGCCATCGCAAACAGCTTTGGCAAGCGCGCAGATTCGATCGAGTCGGTCAGTCATTTCGTTCAGCCT
>SDBS01004352.1_pt1 | contig 13861 bp, 13 predicted proteins | sample 2277091 | NCBI WGS metagenome assembly SDBS01 (sample SAMN10404972, study PRJNA504765) | marine sediment metagenome | isolation source: marine sediment core GS10_PC15, 163 cmbsf | place: Arctic Ocean: Southern Knipovich Ridge | collected 2010
TTCGAGCTGGTCGATAAGTTCGAGGCAGGCATGAAGCTTAATTGGCATAAAGGGTGGGGCTCACACAGCAATAACATCCTCAGATGTCATTTCGGCCTAAAAGTTCCAAGTAAAAATAGTTGTTTAATTGCCGTTGCTGACGATGACGTAAACGGAGATCCAGGTAAAAGAGAGATTAAATACCACAAACAAGACAAATGGTTGATCTTTGACGATAGCAAATTCCATCTGGCTGAAAACAATTCAGAATTTGATAGAATTGTCTTGATTATGGATTTGAAAAGACCTAAACATGTCAAACGTGGAACTTCAACAGTAGAAGAAAGTCCTGAATTGTTGAAAATATTAGCTACTATCTAATAGATAAATTGATAATAATAAATTGGTAAATATCAGATGCTTCAATGTCAATACACTTTTAAAAGTAATAAATCTAGGACCTTCTGATATCATTAAAATTGATGAAAATATTTTTACCTGAGCGAGAAGAAAATCAAACATGTTTCTTCTCAAGTCTATTTCAGACGCCATCTATGATAATGATTATCCTTATGATGTGATGGGAATAATATGTGAATATGTTCCTCATAAGCAGAGAATCTTCTGTGGATGTGATCATTTCATCATTTTGAAAAATGATGGAACTCTTTACTCTTGGGGTAATGATGGATTTGGTCAAGTGTCAAATACTCCAAAAGGATCAGGATTCATATCGGTCTCTATAAACGGAAATCATTCTGTTATTTTGAAAGATGACGGAACTCTTTATTCTTGGGGTTATAGTTGTATTGGAGCATTTGATATTCCAAAAGGATTAGGATTCATAGAAGTTTCTTCAGGTGGATGGCATTTTGTTGTCTTGAAAGACGATGGATCTCTTCATTCCTGGGGTAGCGACGATTACGGTCAAGTATCTGATACTCCAAAAGAATCAGGATTCATGGAAGTTTCTTCAGGTGGATGGCATTCTGTTGCTCTGAAAGATGATGGAACTCTCCACTCTTGGGGGGATGATAGAAACGGTGAAGTATCAGACACTCCAAAAGGATCAGAATTGATATAAATTTCTTCAGGTGGATGCCGTTCTGTTGCTCTGAAAGATGATGGAACTCTTCATTCTTGGGGTAGTGATGGATTTGGTCAAGTGTCAAATACTCCAAAAGGATCAGGATTTATAGGAGTTTATACAGGTAGAACTCATTCTGTTGCTTTGAAAGATGATGGAACTCTTTGTTCTTGGGGTAATGATGAAGATGGTGAAGTATCAAACACTCCGAAAGGATCAGGATTTATACAAGTCTCTACAGGTGGATTTCATACTGTTGCACTGAAAGATGATGGAACTCTACACTCTTGGGGCCGTGATCGCTTTGGTGAAGTATCAGACACTCCAAAAGGATCAGGATTCATAGAAGTCTCTGCAGGTCAACGGTATTCTGTTGCCCTGAAAGATGATGGAACTGTTCACTCTTGGGGACAGTGGTATTAAATATCAAACACTCTAATGTCAATATACTTCTAAAAGTCATTTACACTCTGAATAGCTGACCTCGTATTTGCCCATTTGGAAATCCAACTGTCGTAATATTGACATAGAGTAGTTCGTTCTCAAGATCGTCAACCAACTCTGGAGTGAGAGGCTGTATTTCATCCGACGTCCAATTGCCTCTCATGTTTATGCCTTGTCTATCTAAAACTTTAACTATAGGACCATTATTCCCAACAGCTCCTCTCTGGACAAAAGCTCCAGTAATTTGTGATGGGACCAAACCTTGAGTTGTTATGTCGTAGTTGAGAGAACTTTGATTGCTAGATAGTTGGAAGATTCCACTGCCTGACGCATATGTATCAATTGGGGGCACGACCTGAGAACCATTTATTGTAGCCACAAATTTACAGCCAAGTGAGTAAAGCCACCAAACAATTAACAGAACAACAATTACGATTATGATAATTTGCAACCATTTTCTTCCTGTCATTTATCAAGCAGATATAATGATTAAAAATGATATAACTATCTTTATATCTATTGAAGACAAATACAAATGGATCCCACAATCGCTTTAGCACGAGGAGACAAAGCTGATTATCCAGAATCTTATTCATCTGATATTACAGAACTCAAAATTTCCAGCGATAATTATCCCGATGAATCCAGATATTTCAGTGGTGACAGTTATGAACGATTACAGAGGGGAAGAGAGATTTATAAACAAAGATCTTTTAGCAATATTGCAACATTTGTAGATCCGTTTACCAAATTGAGTCAAGTATTTATATTAGACAAGGGCGGTCTTATCATGGCTAATATAGACGCTTTGTTCAAGATCACACACGATGTTACAAATTTTATTACAAAACGAACATCTAGCAAGATCATATTCGTTGATATTGATGGAGTACCCGGAGGATCTGTTCAATATCTTCAGTACAGATTTCTCCAAAGTGCTGGATTTGGGTTTGCTAAGAGACGTGGATATCAGAATTCTCCTGGATGGAGTACTGCGGTAACGAATATGGTCGTAAACAGTTCAGATTTTGAAACAACGTATATGGGTGTGGAAGGTAACGGAGATATTGCGGTTGAGTGGAGAGCTTTTATAAAGAAAGCAAAGGATAGATTTCCCGCTAAACCGAAAAATGTCAAACAAGGCAATTTTAAAGATACAGTTAACACTGCTATCAATGTATGTACATTCCACGGCGAACCAAAGAATGTCAAACAAGGATTGCTTGTTTGTGCCAGCACAGTTGAATTTGGAGGTGATATTACGTGTAGATTTGGAGATACAGTTAGCACGACCACTGCTTCTCTGATCTATTTAGTTTCATTATGTTTTGAGGAAATTCATTTGATTCGTCTTATCTCAACGAATAAGTTTTCTCCAGAGAAGTATCTAGTTTGCAAGAGAAAAAAGGAAAATATACAAATCTATTTGGATATGATGGAAACTCCAGAGAGAATTAATCCATCTGATCTACCTATTGACTTCACTAAATGGTTGACGAAAATTAATGATATCCATATAGGTGACGAGCTATTTTACATATCAGAAGCTCAGAAAGCTGTAAAAGAACGAAATAATTATATTCATCCTTATGCATATGATATGCTTTTGCCTTTGACTTTGTTTCATTTGCCTCAACCAGATCCACTGAAGTTGTTAGGATTTGAACTAATTTACAACTGATTTTTTTTTAAAAAAAAAGTTGAACACATATTATATTCAGTGTTAGTTCGTGCAACTGTAATTGCTCATAAAATCTAACATAATACACAAATTGATTAAAATCGAAATTGATGGAAAGAAGAGAAAGAACAGTGAAATATGGTGATATGCGAGGCAGACGAATGTGAGACTATGTCAAAGTATGGGATAAAGCAAGAGTTTGCCACAAGATGCAAGAAACATACAGAAGAATATATGGTATACAGGTCGAGAGGATACTGTTCTCATGAAAACCCTCATGACAAATGCGAAGACTGCAAGAATGATCTTACTTGCAGTGTTGATGGATGTGAAGATAAATCAACTTATGGAGTGAAACAAGGCTTTCCTACCAGGTGCAAGATCAAGAAACATAGAGAAGAAGGAATGGTACTTAGACCAAGAGTATATTGTTACCATAATCGACAGTGTAATCTATGTAAAAAATGTGACGGTAGTTCATTTTGTGATCATGGTAAACGACGTAACACTTGCAAGGATTGCAATGGTAGCTCAATTTGTGATCATGGGAAACGACGTAGCCAATGTAAAGATTGCGGGGGTAGTTCATTTTGTGATCATGGTAAACGACGTAACACTTGCAAGGATTGCAATGGTAGCTCAATTTGTGATCATGGTATACTACGTAGCCAATGTAAAGATTGCAATGGTAGCTCATTTTGTGATCATGGTAAACTACGTTACCAATGCAAGGATTGTGACGGATCATCATTTTGTGATCATGGCAAACGACGTAGTACATGTAAAGAATGTGACGGAGTATCAATTTGCGATCACAAAATACGATATAATCAATGCTATAGGTGCCGACCAGAATCAAACTATTTTTGCATCGGAAGATATTCTAATGGTAATCGATGTATTATACGAAAAAATCAAAAATATGATAACTATTGCACAATGTGTTTTGTCAAACTATTTCCCGATGATCCAAGATCAAAAACGGCACATTTACCCACCAAGCAACTTAACGTACGTAGATATTTAAACAAAGAATTCCCCGGTCTATTTATATATAATAAACAGTTAATCATCGCTGATGAAGAAAAAGGATGCAGTACATTTAATCGACGTATAGATTTCCAAACAGAATTCGATAACTGCGTTCTGATTATAGAAGTAGATGAAAATCAACACAAGTACTACGATGTTAAAGATGAAGAGATCAGAATCATGCAGATCTACCAAATGGCGGGAAAGTACTTAGTCATCATCAGATTTAATCCTGATAGCTACAAAATTAATGGAATAATTAAGAAAACAAAAATGTCAATACGGTACGAAATACTAAAAGATACGATCAATGATCTCATCGACAAGATCAAAAATAGTTACAAATTCGATGAGTGGCTTACGGAAATCAAACTGTTCTTTGATGATGAAAGTGAAATTAAACCGGACACTTCTATTTACTGTTCAGGAATTTCAAAAGGTGCTAATAGACAATGTAAAAACAAAGTCGGTAAAATAGGAGAGTTTTGTTATAGGCACAAGAATCAAGCTCTCATTAACTAACTTTTAAAAACTAACTTAAGTTGAACACGTATTGCTGCGCTCAGTGTTAGTTCGTGCAACTGTAATTGCTCGTAAAACCTTGGCCTTCGTTAGACCTGATTTTTTCGCAATGATCTTAGCCCAAACGTCTGATAAAGAACATCGATATTCATGTCTAAGATTATTTGATATTATCTCTTTATCTCTAGATTTATACCGTTTCTTTCCATGTTCATCGTCAAGTTTAAATTTATTGTCTATTCTTATTAGGCCTCTGATTTCGGTTATATGTCCTTTTTCATAGCTAACATCATCGTTGCCGATCTGACCTAAAAAATAACTTAGATTTATTAACGTGAGAAGATCTGTTGATTCAAATAATGTTAAATTGTATTCTCTAGTCAATTCAGATACATATTGAATTATTGCTGCTCGTTTCTCGCTCTTTTTCTTCTTGATTTCACTCCATACTTTTGGGATATTTGCTTTCTTCATCTCCTCTATTTGATTTCGTCTTACTTCTTCTCTGTCTGTCATAGACATGATATTGGCAATTTCTTTGAGAAATTGCATACATTTTGATGCGGTTTCCAATATATCATCAGTGAAGTTGATATGTTTAGTTTTAGTTCTATCATGACAGACTAAGGTATTACCTTTGATTCTAAATCCTTTAGGTAGTTTGTTTTTGCTCATCCTTATGAAGAAATCCTTCCAGAATGGATCTCCTACTACCTTGCTACATTCTACAAATATAGGATGTATAACCTTTTGGACTTTTGCAGTTTTCTTTTTCTTAGCTGTCTTAACAGTCTTGTTGAACCAAGGTAATGGTTTACTCACAGTTGCATAGTTTCCGATGATTGTCATCACGTAACTATTCAGTCAAATGAATATCTATTTTTAGGGTTATATATGACAATTATGTCAATCATTTTCAATCCTTGAGTTACACAACTAAATTTAAACATTTATTCTAAAAGTCAAAAGTTAAATTTTGACACAAATCGAACCCTGTGTAATCTAGTATGGAACTTTGTCGTTCTAGTTGGATAGCAGGCATCATTTCTGCATTGCAAGCATCACAATTATCGATATCGTTGCTGTACTTAACCTCGCACACCTGTGTCACAAATTCACTTTTTCTCCTATTTAAAAAAGGTGATGCAAAATCTACCGATGTTTGAGTTCTTCTCTGTGTTAGCATATCCTCGAATACATGTCTATTATCAAGAGCATCAAATGCAGCTTGTAACATAATTACAAATGATCCTTTGTCATTTGCAATGAATGGATGATCAAAATTGCAGATTTCTTTCATCGCCGTATCTCTATATTGTGTAAATTCTTCGTTTGTATATTTTTCTTTTATGTCCCTTATGTTCATAATAATATTATCTATCTTTTTCTTTAGCAAAGCACTAATAATACATCTATCAATATCTGATTGTACAGGTAGAACAGTTATGACTTTTTCTGTAGTTGCCACTAGATCGGTATATCCAATGATAAGTGGTTCAAGATTTTTTCTTTTTGAAGGTGCCGATTCTGATTCCGATTGTGATAGTGTAGTTTCGATAATGATAAATGAATCCTGAGAGACATTCGCATTAGAAGAACTGGTTAAAGTATTGTTATCGACAATACATTGAAACTTACTTCCCACATAAATCACATCAGGAAGATAAATTGAATCTGGTGAATCATATTTAAGATCTGCTGCAATTGACGTGGTTATTTCGAAAACTACTCCAGCAAAGAAAGTAGCGATTTCGTTTTGCGATTTCATCGCGATGTATTTAAACTCACCGATTGCAGAGAGAATTTCGGAAGAGGATTCTGATCCAAAGCCGGCACAAATTATTCTTACTTTGGGAGGTTTTATTGATGCAAGATTCTTGAAGCCGCCGATAGACGTAATATCTTTGTTTGGCATTCCATCACTGAACACAACTATTGACGACATTTTATCACAATTGGTGATGGAAAATGCCATATTCAAGGCACTAGAAATATTTGTATTACCTTCCACGGTGATAGTGTCAATGACTAAGTTATAAGGACTACTATTTTCATATCCATCATAGTGATATAATGAATCATTGTTTTTCTTTTGGTTACTTTGATATATTAGTTTAGCTTCATCACTAAAAGTTATTATAGAGATATCTATGTCATGCAGCAAATCTCCAAACAGTTTTAGTGCTCTTTTGAGTGTACTAATACTACTACGCATTGATGCGGACACATCTATCACAAGAATTACTTCTTTATTTTTTGAATAATGAGCAACATCTAATGGTCCATTGATTGTTAAAAGTGTTGACGATTTATTTGTTTTTTCGTCATTCAAGAAGAAATTGGGTGTTTTGAAAATCTTAGCACTAACATCCATTTCTATATCAAAACTGAAAGTTTTAAAATCATTTAGCGGTTATTCTAAGCGTAGAATTTCCAATCGCTGTCAGAGTCGCAACTTGTGCTTTGATTATAAGGGTCCGAACAATCTGAAGTTAACTTACCGCAGGAACTGCTAGACGTGCTACCACAACCACCAGAGCTGCTTGATGATCCGCAATCACTTGGAGGAAAATGTTTACCACAGTCCGAGCACTTACCGCCACTGCTCAATGATGTGCAACTGCTAGAAGACGATCTTCCATGATCGCTTTTGCTACCTTTTGAGTTACAACTATTGGAAGATGAGTGTCGATCATCAGAACGACAAGAAGATGAGTGTCGATCATCAGAACGACAAGAAGATGAGTGTCGATCATCAGAACGACCAGAAGATGAGTGTCGATTATCAGAACGACCAGAAGATGAATGTTTATCATCTGATCGACCAGAAGATGAATGTCTATCGTCGGATCGATCAGAAGATGACTTTCTTCCTGAAGAGCATGAAGATCGTTTGCTACTTCTACAACTAGATACATCGCTAGAACAACTAGACGTTGATGATCTTCGTGATCCGCTGCAGCTAGAGTTATCTCTTCCAACAAAGGTTATCTGAAACGCAATACATCCAGAATCGAATCGAGCTAAATTGCCATGAAGGTCAATAATTTTCATGTTGTAGTCATTAGAATTACAGTCGCGATTTAGAAACGCCTTTAATGGAGGAAATTTCTCTTTATCTGATGCTGCAATAACATCACCTTTCAAACGTTTCTTTCCTGATGTACCCTTAAGCCCTCTTACAACATATTCGGCGTTATATGTCTCTGTAGTACACATTTTGAACGAAAGTTTAAATCCATCTCTGGTTTTTCTTTCACAAGCTACAGCTTTATCTCCTGTATCAATTACTTCTACTATCGCCTTATTACTTGGACATTGAGATGGTTTGGAATTTACATTATTTCCATTATCTGAGTTTTGTGCCCCAAAGATAATAGCACCAATAACTATAACAATGATAATTACAACAACTACAACGATCAGGTAATTCATTTGAATGGTATAAATATTCTATTGAAACAATGAAGTATAAAATTTACATTCTTTGATTTTACCAATAAAATTTTCAACAGTGTTTTGATATTTATCCATATTTTTCAGATATACATATGCACTATTTATAATTTTATCATCCATCAATGATGACGCATGTTCCAGAGAATCAAAAAACATAGGATAATCTTTCCCTAGATATTCGACATTCGATAAACTTCTATTAATCAACACTGGGATGTTTCTCATCATGCATTGTGTTAGTACAGCTACATTGTCTTCATCTAGGAAAACAATTGAATCTGCGATAGCATAGTCTTCGCTAGATACAGATTGACATGAGTCAAGAACATCTTCTATATATGATTTTAACCTAGTAACATAGGTACCATTTTTGTCTGTTGATTGGACAGGACCTAAACTAGAATTCACAGTGAATGAAAATTCATATGGAACATCAGCATATTGCAATCCAAAAGTATCAAGAAGAAAATCTTCATTCTGGATGTGATTTAATATTGACTGCAATAGTGTTCCATCTTCTTCTACATTCTGTATAGCCTCCTTGGTTATCTTCAACTTTGGAAGATTACATCCAAATGCGACCTTCTTCATCATTTCAGGTGTTCTAAGTCGGTAGAAAGAGAAGGGTATCTCTTTATTCACAGGAGGAAAAATTACTATTTGTTGTGGACTTGGAGATGAATAAAAACTATTTGGAATACAAGCTGGATGAGCTAGCTTGATTAATTCAACATTATGCATAACACATCCATTTACATTCCATGCTTCAAGTATTTTCTCTATCTCTCTGTAGATTACATCTGTGAAACATATCAATGCGTTGCACGTCCTGAGAGACTTGCAGAACAAAGTATTTTCTGATAATTGATCAGGTAGATCATGAATTAACCCAACCCAGGAGACAGTATATGGAATAATACCATCGAGTTCTAATGCCTCAGAATCTCTGAATGTATTACCAATACATGGATCGAATAAAAGACCGTTGTCGGTCATCAATGATGATATACCCTTCATGATATCTATCCATGGATATTTCGGAGATCCATGATGAACTAAAGATAGTCTAGCACAATCCTTAAGCATATGTTTCGAATGCTGTCTTTTTAATGCGAGAATACAATCTAGAAATCTATTTGGTGTTTTCTTGAGTGTTTTCATCAGAATGTCATTGCTAATATCACCCGTAAGTCTTAGCGATACGAACGATATAAGTCTTTTCATAGCTGATTCAGAAGGTCTCACAGTGTTGTTCTTGGTCAAGCTTCTCTGAAGCTTCGTGAATGATTTATACACATCATTTGCTGATGTAGAATCCATCACGTCGATAAATGGAGTTCGTCTTTCCATTCCTTGAACTATTCCCATCAGCTGTTTAGTATTCCAAAGCGATCTCAAATACTTGTGTATATTTTTTCCGAATTCTCTATTTAGAAGACTATTCTGCAGTTCCTGAGTTGGTCGAACATTAGTAAGAATATCTAGATCTGGCAAATAGTGAGCAAATTTTGCGCCAAGCCTCCTTTGAAGTCTGACCAAATATTTTGTATTTTTCAAAAATACGTGGTCAAAATAATCATATTTTCCCATATAGATATCTTTTGAATTCTCTATTGCGACATTAACAGCGATAACCTGTGTATCTCTATTAGGTCGCACAGGACGATCAAGTTCATCGTCATTTCCGACAACGATAATAGCATCTGTCGTCGCACATACATCATCAGCAATGATAAAATCAGGAAAAAGGGATTTGACAAATAACCTGTGAGATTTGTTTGATGAGATGATAGAAACTGAATATTTCTCCATGTTTGTATTGTATTTCATAAGTTTTAAATCCGTTTTATCAATCAAAAACAGATTAGTTTTAAAATTTCTGTGCTGCTTCTAAATTGTTGTTTTAATGCAAAATTTCTTATATTTAGCTCTTAACCTCTTATATTTGTTTAGATACTTTCTGATACATTCGTCAATTCTGCATATTGAAAGAACATCATCATATTCAGATAGGATATATAGTATCCTACACACATCGCTATCTGGAAGTGCTTTACGGTTACCAAGTACTGACTCAATTGCTGCCTTTAAGACAGTTAGATGTTTGTTGCTAGATACGTTATCAAACATGATAGTATCGAGAAGTAAATTCATTTTTATACATTTATCCTTTAAGTTATCATTCAAATATTCATCAATATAATAAGCATCATCTCCGTTACAAAAGTTTGCGATGATCATATTTAACTCCTGAATACCCAAAGGATTGATTTGCATTATCAAGGACGTATAATATTTTTGATGACATTCAAGCTTAGCAACTTCAGTAGATATGGAGCAAAAAATAAATATATTACGAATATTTTTGATACACTTGTTCAATAGCGAACCCTTTTCATATGCAAAAGATGAACTATCTATTGCATAGTAAGGAATAGCGTCGATACACCTAAAACCTTTGTTGACCATCTTGTCTAGTTTGTCTTTGCTATGTATGTCATTTCTCAGTATAACATCTTTTGTTCGGTGAGATTCTTTCGCTTCAGAAGTAATTGTTATTTTCCCCTTATGATAAGCGCATTTTGTATATGAGAGATCGAAAAAATTGATAACGTGTTGGGGTTTATCATATGATAAAACCATTACTTTGATAGGTTTAGCTTCAGCACTTTTGATCAGCGTAAATGCACTTTTGATTAATGGAAATGCACCTTCGATCGATTCATGACAATGAGCATATGATGATATTGTCGTTGTTTCGCCACAAAATCTTGAGCATATCAAATCGATAATTTCTTTTGCGCGATTGTTGCGTTTATTTGAATTGATCATATATAGATCGATATATTTCACAGTACTGGATTTGATAGATTTGTTTAAGGCATATACTACTGCTTCACCTGCAATCACTGTTAGATTTGTCAGATTATGTAAAAATTTTCTATCATTTTTGTCTTTATAGCTCATACCAAACAAAGAAAGCAATCTAGTTTTTGTAGTCTTCATGATGTTTAGTGACTATTTGTAATATATATATGGGAAATCAGTTTTGATTTTAATAGGCATTTGTCAAGCTTAACTTTTGTATCATAGATTTTTCAATGATCTATGTACTGCGTAGTCTACCGTCAAGATAACTGATATAACGATGACAGCTGCAGTAGTGACGGCTAGATAGTCCAATCTAGGCAATGTCGTACCTATTCTATTTCTCTCTACTAAGTAATCAACATCAGTTATGATAAGAAGTACAATGCCAATTATTAAGAATGCTATTGCGTAAAAATAGTTGTGCTTTCCGAACCCTACAATTACTAGTGCTATAGCAAAGAAAAGTACAGCATTCCTTATCCAGTTAAGAAAGGTCAATTCTAACTGATTTAATTCATCTCGGATGACATCATCCATTTATGATGTATAAGACTTTAAAAGTAACAAATATAGAACCTTCTAATATCATTAAAATCGATATACTTTTAAAAGTAACAAATATAAGACCTTCTAACATCACCAAAATCGATATAAATATTTTTTGCCCGAGTGAGAGAAAATTAAACATGCTACTTCTCAAGTCTATTTCAGACGCCATCTATAATAATGATTATCCTCGTGATGTTTTGGGAATAATATGTGAATATGTTCCTCATAAACAGAGAATATCTTGCAGTTATAGATATTCTATCGTTTTGGGAAGTAATGGAACTCTTCACCCTTGGACTAATAATAATAATTATGGTCTAGTAGCAAAAACTCCAAAATGGTCAGGATTTATAGAAGTTTCTGTACACGGATGGAATGCTGTTGCCTTGATAGATGATGGAACTCTTTACTCGTGGGGTGATGATGAATATGGTCAAGTATCAAACATTCCATGGGGATCGGGATTCATAGAAGTCTCTGCAGGTGCATTTCATTCTGTCGCCCTGAAAGATAATGGAACTCTTCACTCTTGGGGAAATGATGAAGATGATCAAGTATCAGGTACTCCGAAAGAATCAGGATTTATATCAATCTCTTCAAGTGGATATTATTCTGTCGCCCTGAAAGATGATGGAACTCTTCACACTTGGGGCAATGATAATTATGGTCAAGTATCAAACACTCCGAAAGGATCAGGATTCATATCAGTCTCTGCAGGTGCATTTCAGTCTGTTGCTCTGAAAAATGATGGAACTCTCCGTTCTTGGGGGAATGACCTTGATAAGTACGTATCAAACACCCCAAAAGGATCAGGATTTATATCAGTCTCTGTGGGAGAAGATCATTCTGTTGCCCTGAAAGATGATGGAACTCTTCGTTCCTGGGGTTGTGATGAAGATGGTAAAGTATCAAACACTCCGAAAGGATCGGGATTTATAGAGGTCTCTACAAGTAGATATTATTCTATTGCCCTGAAAGATGATGGAACTCTTCATTCTTGGGGAGATGGTCAGGTATCAGATATTCCAAAATCAATATACTTTTAAAATTCAATGTAGAGCCACATTATAGTAGAGTATAACATTGGACACCATGAAAAAGATGTGACACACCACGTGGAACAAAGCAGATTCTCTGTGAGAATTTTCTCTCTCTAATCGAGCCATAACATAGTAGAACCCTACTACGAATAAAGACATCCAGTACAACATACATTGACCGCAGGGTTTAGAACTGGATCTGATGTTTTCGTACTCCACCTCGGTCGTTATATGACACATTAGAGCATAGGTACTTGCTAGTATGTCAAACTTCCTGCTCCACGATCCATACCATGGATCTCTCCAATAGTTTACAGAGGTACAAAGCACAAGCAGATCTATTATGGTAAATGTCGTCAAATTTAGACGATACGACACGGTTGCACAAATTGTTGTGTTTACCATAGCAGAAAAACATAACAACTCTGAAAGTCTAGGAGAAAGAACCCGATTCATGTTTATTCTTAAAATATGTATATTTTGCTCGATCGATTTTAACTTTTAAATGGAAGAATATTTTAGACTACGAACTCAGTGGAGCTATATCTCCATTATTAAATCCGAAGTCGTCCATAGATAAATAACTTATTGATCTTTGTGTTGATGACAAAAGTTACCTTCCTTCTGAACTTTATTTCTAGTTATTCAGCTGCATCTAGTGATATCTTTCTTTAACTGTTCTGTGATATCATCAAAGAATAACTTAATTTTGGTAAACTGCTTTAATTATTGATGGAAAGCCATGTAAATTTCTTACCACATTTGCATTTTCCGCAAGTCTTTTGTTTTCCACTGAGGCATCTACTGATACCCGAATTTAGAGCTTTATAGGTCTCTCTCGCAGCTTCTGCAAGACTAACGAAATCTCTATAAGTTTCATCGTGAGCAACGCGTCTAACTTTCTTGCAGCTTTTGTTCTTTCCGCTTTCTTTCGATGCTCGAATATTATCAGGAGGTGTAACTTTCACTAAATTATCGATGTTGTTCTCCCACGGTTTTCCATTTTTGTGATGAATCTGATATCCTTCTTCGACTATTTCCTCGTGAAACGTTTCCCAAACCAAAATATGCACATATTTCTTGAAATATTTTTTGGTCTTGTTGTTTCTCCATTGAATTTTGAAGTAATAACCAACTTTTGATCCTTTAGTTATGATTCCGTTTGCTCGACAAATGTGTCCTTCAGAATACACCCAT
>SDBS01004353.1_pt1 | contig 13854 bp, 16 predicted proteins | sample 2277091 | NCBI WGS metagenome assembly SDBS01 (sample SAMN10404972, study PRJNA504765) | marine sediment metagenome | isolation source: marine sediment core GS10_PC15, 163 cmbsf | place: Arctic Ocean: Southern Knipovich Ridge | collected 2010
CCCTTCCTCAGAAAACTAGTAGCAGATTTGAATGCCGCGGGTATCCCCGAGCAGTCATAGACCACGTCGATACCTTTACCACCGGTTAGTTCAAGCACTCTCTCCGGCAAATTAGTAACCTCAGCCGGATTAAACACATAGTCAGCCCCCAGCTTCTTCGCCATTTTAGCCCTGTTTGCCAGAGTTTCGGTAACGATGATTAAGCCAGCGCCGGCATTCTTGAGGTGAGCAATAACCCCCAGGCCTATCATGCCCGCCCCCAGAACCATAGTCTGCTCCCTAGGCCTAAAGGCCGAGATTCTAACTGCATGCAGCGAACAGGCCAGAGGTTCAACCAGCGCCCCCTCCTCAAAAGACACTTCGTCAGGAAGACGATACAATCTCCTCTCCGGAACCGGAACCCTAACATATTTAGCAAAGGCCCCCGCGTACTCCAAGCCAGGGGTAACACCAATTGCCGCATCGGCACCATAGTCACACCAGCGCCCGTGCTGACATCCATAGCACGCGCCACAGATATAAAGTGGGTTGGCAACCACCCTGTCTCCTGCCTGCCAGACCTTCACATTCCGCCCAACCTTAGCCACAACCCCTGAGAACTCGTGTCCCAGGTAGGCTCCTGCCTGATACAGGTTACATTCGGGAACAGAATGGATGTCACTACCACAAATTCCACAGTATTTGACCTCTACCAGCACCTCATCAGCGGAGACCTCAGGAACTGGTATATCCTCAAAAACAACCTCACCGGGACCTTTAAGTAGTACTAATTTCATTTCTGTACCTCCATCTTCAGCTACTTTTCTTGACAAGCCTAGAAGTTCATGTATTATACTACAAATATGAATTATACCCAATATCCTAAGAAATAAATCAGTATGGTGAGGCCAGTAATGGTTAAACAAATGGAAAGGGCAGCAATAGGCAAAGACAGGATTGTCCCCTGGTGGGAGCGTTCCAAAACCTACGGGAAGATGTGGCATGGCTCAATCTTTGAGCGGATGGTTCTTAGTGGTGAAGATGAAGAAGAGCAGCGTGTGCAACGGTTAAGAGAGGCCTTCCTAACCAAGCCTCAGGGTAAGAAAGGATACCTATCTATTCAAAGAGCTAGGTTACTAACCGATAGCTACAAGCAGACAGAAGGCGAAGCAGCTATCCTGAGGAAGGCAAAAGGTTTCAAACACATATGTGAGCATATTCCCATTCCCTGTCAGGCAGATCAGCTTTTCATGGGAGACCCTTCAGCAATAATACCAGGAACTGAGGTAGAGCCAGAATTCATGACTAATTTTCTGGATAGAGACGTCTATTGCGAGGAGACTAAGGCAACAATAAGCGAAATAGATGCTATTCCAATCAGAGGTACCGAAGCCTGGATTCTGAACGAAGACGATGCCAGAACCCTTAAGGAAGAGATAGTACCTTACTGGCGGGGAATCTGCGCCGATAATGTCACCCAGCGGCAACTGGAGGAAAACTTCCCGGAGGTTCATTTTAGAGGAGGACACTTTGTTGGCAGAGCCAGTTACCCACTGACCGGATGGGCCTTGAATCATACCGTTGCCGATTACGCCAGTGTTCTCTCTAGGGGACTAAATGGACTCAAAGAGGAAATCAGAGCCGAGATGGATAAGATTGACGGCTCCGATGTCCCGTCAAATAGTGAGTTTGATCGTGTTAATGTATATAAGGCAATGCTTATCGCCGCCGATGCTGTCATCATTTACGCCAACCGGTGTGCCGATGCAGCCGAAGAAGCGGCCCAGAAAGAGGCTGGCACCAAGAGAAAAGCCGAGCTCTTGGAAATGGCCAGAATCTGTCGAAAAGTGCCGGAATATCCAGCCGAGTCATGGTGGGAAGCCCTTCAGAGCTGGCACCTGCTTCACAATGCCATCTTCATGTGTGAGGGAGGGGTCTCCCATTCAGCGGGCAGATTTGACCAATACATGTATCCTTATCTCAAGAAAGACCTGGATAGCGGCAAGATAACCAAGAAAAGGGCCCAAGAGTTAATCGAGTGCTTACTCATTAAGATGAGACAAAGACATTATCTGCTAGAGTATCGCGGGGCAAAGCGCGTTCAAGCCTTAGGCAGTAATGACAAGATAACAATCTCTGGGGTTGACTCATACGGTCAGGATGCCACCAACGAACTAACCTACATGATGTTAGAAGCTCATGCGCATTGCCATCTGGACGAACCAGTACTCTCCTTCAGGATGCATAAGGATACTCCCGATGACATTCTCAAGGCGGTCTTGGAGGTACTGCGTTTAGGGACTGGTATCCCCCACATTCTTAACGACACAGCAATCATCCCTTCTTTGATGAATAGAGGCGTGCCTCTGGAAGAGGCCAGAAATTACGCCGATATCGGCTGCCAAGAGAATGTGACTGACCCCAATACCTGCGGCGCTGATACCAACCCCCACTCCAACGCCGGATGGTTCAACATGACTAAAATGGTTGAGTTAGCACTATATAATGGCGTCGATAAGCTAAGCGGTAAGCAAGCTGGCCCCAGCTCGGGCGATGCCAGGCAGTTTAAGGATATGGAAGACTTCTTTGAAGCCGTCAAGAAACAACTGGAGTATGCAGTCTATGTTAATTGCATCTACAACAACGTGCTGGATTGGACATTTGCTAACTGGCATCCACTGCCGGTACTAGACCTACTTCATCCCGGACCCAGAAAGACTGGCATAGATTACGAAGACGGTGGCTGCAAGCATAACTGGTTCGGTGCTATCGGTGTCGGTTTGGGTACCGCAGCTGATTCTCTGGCGGCAATTGAATGGCTGGTCTATGATCGTAAAGAGATCACCATGGACGGGCTGCTTAATGCCCTCGATAGCAACTGGAAGGGTTTTGAGCACATCAGAAGGATATGCCGCGCAGCCCCTAAGTATGGCAATGATAATGACTATGCCGATAAATGGGCGGTCAGGCTATCCAGTGCCTGGATGGACGAATACGAAAAACACAGAAGCGCTCACGGCGGCATATTTGTTGGTGGCTTCTTTTCCATGACCACCTATGTCTTTATCGGCAGTGAAACGTGGGCAACACCGGATGGTAGAGGTATCAGCGATCCCCTATCCGATGCCATGAGTCCTTCAGCCGGGGTTGATTTAAAGGGACCAACTAGTTTGCATAAGTCTGGTGCTAAAATCGATACCTGGAGGACTACGAATGGAGTGCTGTTCAACTGTAAATTCACCACCGGCGCCGTAGCCGGCGAAAGGGAGCTCAGCAAGTGGGCCGATTTGGTGAGAACATACATTCTACTTCGTGGACAGAGTGTTCAGTACACAGTAGTTGACAATGCAGCCCTGAAGGAAGCCCAAAAACATCCCGAGGACTACAAGGACCTGATAGTGAGAACAGGCGGCTACAGTGCCTTCTTTGTTGAGTTGGATAAGGAAACACAGGATAGTATCATCGCCAGAACCGAGTTTCAGGTCTGAATGATCGGCCTCCCCCAAAGGGATCCAGTCCTAGTGTTAGACTGAATATCGAGCAAGGGTGCAAATGGTTAGAAGGTCATACACCTCGAGCAGATCATTAACAAACTCCGCGAGGCTGAAGTACTGCTCAGCCAGGGAGCTACCCTCGCCGTAATCTGGGAGAAAATCGGGGTTAGCGACTACACCTACTACCGCTGGCGTAAAGAGTCCGGTGTCACGATGAAAGCGCAGGTTGCTGATTTGGAGAAGGATTTTCATATCAAAGTAGAGGCCTATGGTGTTATCATCTGTTTCAATTACCTGCAACGCTCGCTCATAACGGAGATGAAAAACGGGCTGCGGCGTGGAGGAATGATAGTATATGAAACTTACATCCCCGACCAGACTCAATTTGGGAAGCCAAAAAACCCTGATTATCTCTTGAAGCTTGATGAGCTTCTTGTTAGGGTATGGGGGTCGGAGTACCGCGATGACGTTCAGCTCCTCAGGACATGGGTCAACCGGCTAAGGCAAAAAGTGGAGAAGGATCCACAAAATCCGGAACTGATTGGCACCATGCCTAAGTCAGGCTACATCCTAGAACGTCCCTCCTCTGCATAGCCCATCATTGTGTATCTCATCCCCAGGCTCTCTGTCGCGTCCCAGCTTTAGTTCATCACTCGGCGAAATGTTATAGTTTTGTAACTTCTACATCGCCTATTTTATGACTTTTTCATCCTTTACTCTCTAAAATTACAGAAGAGATTGAATTTTTCGGGAAGAGATAAATGGTAACTACTGTAGAATCAAAGCGTAAATCCATAAACTCGTCAAGAACAAGAAGTAGGCAATCACTGGTAGAAATTCGTGAATTGGTAGCTTTTTGCCCGAAGTGTAAAAACCTGGAAGCTCTAAGGTTTGTTAATGGTCAATTAGTCCAAACCCGAAAATTTAGTCAACGCTGTGAGGAAGTATACCACGACTGTGGTGCGAAAGAGCCCTGTCGACTATATCGTTTCTCCTAAGTTAAGGCGCCTAAATTGGGTTCAGGATATTAAAAGATGGCTGATAGAGTATATTTTCTGCTGGATATCGGGGATGGGAACGTGGAGCGGGCAGTGGAGACACTGAGACAACAACGAGGTGTTATTATGGTAGATGCCTTGGAAGAGCGTTCGAGTATCATCGCCCTGGTTGAGGCACAAGACCGTCAGAGGCTGGCTCAACTGGCTGTTGAGGCACTATCTTCCGTTGAGATGATGACCGAAACTCTATCACTGATGTCAGTTAAAGTTGGCTCAATTGAGTAGGACTCCCCAGAAGAAAAAGGGGACAAAGGAGCTTCGTGATGGCAATCTCATCACCTCTCGTAAACCAGTCGACCTGCCGAGATTCAATAAGGCAATAATCGAGAGCCTGGTGAATGGACACTCAGGCGACAGGTATGACAATGAGGATAAAAATAGTCTTCTATAGTATGTACGGACATATCTACCGGCTGGCCGAAGCCGTAGCCGATGGCGCTCGTGAGGTTGATGGAGCTGAAGTAGAGCTACTTCAGGTTCCTGAGTTAGTTCCTGAGGACATTCTAAAGAGGTCAGGTGCTAGTAAGGCGCGAGAAGTCTTTGCCCATATCCCGGTCGCCGAACCAAATGATCTGGCTGATGCCGATGCTGTCATTTTTGGAATCCCGGCTCGATTCGGCAACATGTGCGCTCAGATGCGTAATTTCCTAGACCAGACCGGGTCGCTCTGGGCCCGGGGAGCCCTTGTCGGCAAGGTCGGCAGTATCTTTGTTGCCACTAACTGCCAGCACGGCGGACAAGAGACAACTCCCATCAGCTCCTACATCACCCTATTCCACCACGGAATGGTTCTTGTGGGCTTGCCCTACACTGAGATACGCCAGTGCACCATGGACGAAATAACGGGCGGTAGTCCATATGGAGTCACTACTATCGCCGGCCATGACGGTAGCCGCATGCCAAGTGAAAATGAGCTTGCTATGGCTAGATTTCAGGGGCGCCATGTAGCTACTATCACCCAAAAGTTGGCATCAAAGTAGCACATTGGTTAAGGAACTCAGGGTTGGTTCGAGTAGCGACAGGAGGAGGCCCTAAAAACAAGGGCTTTTTTGAGATTTCTAAGTCTTAGAAAGGAAGGGAGGCGAACTTCGTGGTTACCAAACTTAGAAGCTACGACATAGGGTTGGAGATAGAAGGCACCTCAAGCCTTAGACTTTTACAGAATGACCTGAATAACAAGGATACAAGGCGGCTACGAATGCGCCGACTGCGACACTCAATTCGAAAGCATGATATCTACTGGTGGGCAGACCGCTTCCTTGATAGCGCCAGCTAAGCTGATATGCACACCTTTCAAGGCTCAAATAATAAGTTTAGGAGGTTAGAATGACAGAGAGCAGGAGAACGATGACTCTGAAGGGCAAGGTGCTAACCCTTGCCGGATCACAGATCGTTGTTGGGGAGAAAGCACCCAACTTCAAACTGATCGCCACAGACTTTAGAGAGTTGGAGCTATCTGATAGCCGAGGAAAGAACAGGCTATTAAGCGTGGTTCATTCCTTGGATACCGAGGTCTGCGAGCTGCAAACACAGAGATTTGAAGAGGAAGCCGCCAAGTTCAAAGACGTGGTTATCTATGCCATAAGCATGGATCTTCCTTTTGCCCAGGCCCGATACTGCAGTACCCACAGTATCACCAACCTGCAACTCCTTTCGGACCACAGGGAGGGTTCCTTTGGCAGGGCTTACGGGGTGTTGATTGAGGAATTGCGCCTGCTGAGCCGGGCTATCTTCATTATCGATCGGGACGACAGAGTAAGATACGCTGAATATGTACCAGAGATAACCCAGCATCCGAATTTTGAGAAAGCGATTCAGGTCTTGAAAGAGGTGGCTACCGGTAACTGACTCTAAATCTTTGGGGTGCGAAAAATCTTGGTGATTAGAAGGCAAGCCAGCGTGTTCAGAGTCGAAACATGATGTGGGAAGAACTTTACTCGGTGCCATTTAAGGCTTAATAAAAATGCAAAAAGGGGGCCACGGATGAAACAATTTGGAGAGCTTTTTCAGACTGCTGACTGGAAGACAGAAAAGCATGTGCCTGTTATAGAATGTCCTGACCGGGTAAAGGCTGGCGAGCTATTCCCAATCAAGGTGGCTCTGGGGAAGGAGATAGCTCACCCGAATACTACGGAACATCATATCCGCTGGATATCGGTCTACTTCCACCCGGAGGGTGAAAAGTTCCCCTTCCAGATAGGGCACTTTGAGTTCTCGGCTCACGGAGAGTCTACCGAAGGACCTAACAAGGGGCCGGTTTATACTAATCACGAGGTAACCGCTTCATTAAAGGTTACTAAGCCCGGTGCTATCTACGCCACCGCCTTCTGTAATATCCATGGTCTCTGGCGGTCGGAGAAGGAAATAAAGGTCGGCTAGCTTCATAAACTGAGTAAGGTACTTCATAGGAAAAGGCCAGATTTTATCCCCGTTTGCGATAGCATATTGCTTGAAGCGTTCCAGATCAAATCCAGTGACAAGGCTGATAAAACACTTGAGTACATGGAAATGCTCCGTCACATAGCACGGATAAACTTGGATGTGCTAACTAGCCTACGAAACCTCTCGCGAGATGACAGAGTTAAGAATACTTGAGCATAGTGCCAGTAACAGTCGTGTCTGATTCAGTTAACTCTCGCCAACCCTTCTCTTTAAGGAGGGCCAGAGCGTCTACTACCACCCTCGTCTCGGCATGCCCTATCTCTATAGCTGGTGCGAGAAGCTCCTCGATTTTCTGGGCAGAGTCGGTCTCAACTACGAGATATACTGTATGAGCCGGCGCATCAACCCAAGCACCAACCAATTTTACGCCAAGCTCCGTAACGCTAGTAAGCATCTTACCAAAGGTATCACGAGCTTTTTCCGGGTTATGATAAGGGCACGACTCGGGACTGTGGACATGTGTGATATGGAAAAGCATTATGATATCCTCCTTTCCTTTCTAGAATCTGTTTCTGGCTGGTGACATATTATTTGCCGTAGCTCGTCACGGCCAAAATATTACCCTCGGTGTCCTTAAACCAGGCACCTTTAATTGGACCCATAGTAGCAATACTATTTACCATCTTGAGACCAGGCATATCATATTCCTCGAACACCACGCCTTTCGCCTTAAGCTCCTTCACAGTTGCTTCAACATCATCAACCTCAAATGAAGCTACAGTATGGTCGGCTTTTGTGGCTGCACGTTGGTAAATATATAGCATCGCTCCATTACTGCCTTTCAGCATAACTCCCGGGCTGGGGTCTGTTCGCAGAACTGTAAGGCCTATTTTCTCTTTGTAGAATTTCTTTGCCCTCTCCAAATCTACCACTGGTAATGTGGGGTGTACAATAGCCTTCTCTATTAACATTTTTGAACCTCCTTATGATTATTCTTGTTCACTCCATTCAATGTACATAATGGAGTGTTAAAAAGTCATAAAAGTGCGGGGCAGAGAATTACAAAAGCATGACATTTTAAAAGATAGGGGCAGCCCAAATGTTTTAAATCTGTCACATTTTTCGGTTGGATTTTACAACAAATTCATGTTTTCTATGTTAGACTGTTATTTAAACCCTATGATTGTAAATAAGAACAGCGTGCCCATAAGATGAACGAGGCGACACGGAAACAGCGGGTCCTGGTAGTAGATGATGATCCGAGGATAGTTAGGTTTATCCGCCTGAAACTTACGGCTAGTGGGTATCAGGTGTTTACAGCCACGGGTGGAGAGGAAGCGCTGGAGCTGGTGCGTGTGGAACAACCTGATATCATGGTACTGGATATCATAATGCCCGATATGGACGGCTTTGAGGTGCTTCGGCGACTACGTACGCTCTCACCCTTGCCAGTGATTGTCTTCAGTGCCAGGTTGGAGAATGGCCCAAAAGCACTCAGCCTGGGAGCCAGCGATTTTCTTGTCAAGCCGTTTGATATCGATGACCTAGTGGGGAGAATTCAAAGGACCCTGAGTCACCGATGACAAGTCGCCAGTTATCTCCTGCCTCGGGTTCGTTTTCCCTTTCCCAGCGGGATGCTAAAGAGGAATGTTGAGCCTGCGCCAGGCTTTGATTCCACCCAGATGCGGCCGCTGTGAGCTTCAACCAGCCGTTTGCAGACCACCAGCCCTAAGCCGACCCCTTTGGTTTTACCTTCTACTCCCAGTCTCGCGAAAGGTTCAAATAAGCCTTCTTGCTCCTCGGGAGCTATGCCTGCTCCGTGATCGCTGACGCCGATAACCACATCTTTCCTCTCCTGCCGGGCAAAGACCCTGACCTCACTCCCTTCAGGGGAGTATTTGCCGGCATTGTCCATGAGGTTATACAGGATGCGTTCCAGTCTACCAGGGTCAACAGTCACCGGTGGAAGCTCACCAGGGATATCAAGCGAGATTAGGTGTGCAGGATACTGACCACCCACCGCTAGGGCGGCTTTGTCAGCGATTTCCCTAACACTAGCTGCTTTCTTGTTCAGCTTGAGACGGTCGGCCTGATATCTTGACAGTTCGATCAGGTTATCGAGTATAGTGGCCAGCGATTCGGCGCCCCAAACCACGTCCTGCAGAAGCTCACGTCTTTCTTCTTGAGAGATTCGTTCGTCCAAGGCCGTCTTTAAGGCGCCGGTGATCACGGTAAGGGGAGTCCTGAGCTCGTGGGAAACGAGACCAATGAACTCATCTTTCAGTTGCTCTACCTTTTTACGTTCGGTGATGTCATGTTGGACTTCGACTATGTAATCAACTTCGCCTGTAATATCTAAAATTGGAAAAGCGGCAATCTCTAGTGTTAATTCATCGCCATCTGGCGATATATGCTTGTGCTCGAAGGAGGCGGGCGATTTAGTCTTGATCACCTCTTGTAATGGGCACCGATGTTTTGCTCCGCTGCATGGCTTGGAAGCGGCATGAGTGATTACGTAACAATTGCGCTCAATAATTTTGTCGCGACTACCTCTGTAGAGTTTTATGAAGCGGTCGTTTACGTCTTTAATTATATAGTTTCGGTCAATTACCATAACGGCATCGAACATTCCGTTAAGAATACGGTTAAGATAACCATGTGAATATCGCAGTGCCTCTTCCGCCTTTTTGCGGTCGGTGATGTCCTGGGTAGTTCCAAAGCCGCCTTTAAACATGCCCTGCTGGTCGAACTCCAGCTCGGCTTTCTCGCGAACCCATTTCACTTCATCGGCAACGATGATACGGTGCTCGATGTCGTAGTCCTCACCTTGAAGAGCTGCCTGCCACCTGTTGTCAACATGTTCCCGGTCGTCCGGGTGCACGTACGAGAGGAACGTCTCATAGGTCATCGGGGTTCCTTTGGGGACACCGAAGATACGGTGGGTCTCATCGGACCACAAGAGTTCGTTACGCTGTACATCCAATCGCCAGCTGCCGGTGTGAGCCACTGCCTGAGCGTGGTTCAGGTCTCGCTGGCTCTCCTCCAGGGCTTCTTTCGCCTTCTTCCGCTCGGTCATGTCTCGCCCGTAGATGTTAACGTATCCCGCATTCACTATAGGAACGAAATCCAGGACAAACGTGCGGTTTTGGCACTCTATTTCAATTACCTGTTGCGAGCTGGTGTCTAAAACCTCAGAAACTAATTTTCGGTACTGGTCAGGCAGGAGTTTTCCAGGCTTGCATTCAAAAACATTAAGCAGCGGTGAACAGGCGGTATTGGCATATATGACAGTGCCATCTCTGGCGACCCTCAATATCGGGTTCGGATTTTCCTGTGGGAACCTAGCTAAATCGTCAAGCCGCTGGTTGGCGCTGGCAAGCTCGCTGGCTGCCCTTTTTTGCTTGGCCTCTTTGCGTCTCCCTTTACCCGGAACCATACTGAGCCTCTTATGCCCGAGTCTAGTGGACTTCATTTTGGGCAAGGATATACTTGAAGACTCTTTATTTTAGCATAACTTTAGTGGAAAGCACACGTTTTCTAATCGTATTCTATAAGGCATTTTGCTGCTACATGATTGACCAACATACTATATTCTTGAAGGTCAATGGCTCCAGCTTAATTCCCATGTCTCACATCGGTGGGCAGATCCTAAGCCTCTTTCTTCCTGGCTCCTAATTTAGCGGCTAGATACGGGCTCACTTCTAAAAAGAAGCTCCCATCATACCTAATGCGGGTTTGGCCAAGAGGGCAAGGACACCATGTTGTGCACACGGGTTTACTCGTATGAGCTCCCAAAACGCTAAGCGGTGTCTCCGTGCCCACCTGATGTATTATTATACTACCTCCAATATTTTCTAGACTGCTACCAGTTCCAATTCTTGTTCTGGAACCTGGTAATAGATCTGATTCTTAACCATAGCAAAGGCAAAACGCAGCAGCCTGTTAAGTATAGCTCCCACCACTTCCCTTCCATTAAGTGGATTGGCATGGGCCGGCCGTTCCCGTTTCTGCTTGGCCCAAGCTCGAAAATCCTCATTCAGTCGCAGCATAGGGATAACAGTAGTCCAAGCGTAGTATCGTAATACGGGGCGCCCTTTCTTACTCATCGGAGTGTGGGCAGATCTCTTCCCGGCTGATTCCGGCTCAGTCGGATTACTGCCGGCCATCTTTATCATCTGTTTGGCGCTACGGTACAGCTTGAAGCAGCCGAGCTCCGCCAGCAATCCGGCAACGGCGGTATAGTTGAGGCCTCTTATCGAGAGCAGGTGTTTCCCCATTGTTCAACAGACAGTTACTTGGCCTTGAAGGGGGAGGGGTATGCCCGCCTCGCAGGGCACGCCGGTATGGCAAAGTCCGCAGAAATAGAGCGCCCCTTGTACCTTTCCCATAGGGTCGCGTAGAGCTTCCTCGGGGAAGTACTTGGGAATGAGGCGTTCTATATGTTTCAGATAGTCGAAGCACTTGACATTGTCCTTCCCCTGAGGGGTGATGCAGCCCGCAGGGCAGCGCTCGATGCATAGACCACAGCGCCCCATCTCCAGATAGGGGCAATAGGCGGTGGGGGAGCTGAACTTCCTTTCCGTAGCTGACAGCTTGAGGTCGACTAGCACCGTGCCGCAACGCATGGCCTGGCCCTTCTCGGTAATTAAGCCCCGGTTCAGGCCAAAGGTGCCCAGACCGGCGGCGAGGCAGTAGTGCCGCTCCGACCAGTTGGATATGGGCCCATCGGGGCTGTCCCAGAATACCTTAAAGGAATGAGATTGGGCGGGATCCACCGCCCGGTAGCCACGTCTTGTTAAAAAGGAGACTAGCTCGGTGCGTACTTGGTTGTTAAGGATCTCGCAGGAAAGACGGGCATGAGCCCATTGTGGCGAGGGCCAGCGACGACGGCGACTATTGCTATCCCGGATGGTCTTGGAGAAGGGCAACACCCAGGTGACGATGCTCAGATGCTCAGGTTCATCTCCGAGGAAGATCTCTCGCCACAGCTCCCCTGGGCTGATGTGGAAGTTGCCTATCACTTCCTTAAATTGAGTGATGAATGGATCATCTCCAGCAGCGAAGCCTATCAGAGGCTCCTCGGAAACGAGGCCATTGTCCAAGTATTCCAGTCGGTTCCTGGGGCTCTCACGAACTAGAGTCTTGACAAATCCCTTGATCGCCTGAGCGGGGTTATCGCCAGGAAGTATCATCGAATTGCATCCTTGGGCAGTGATAGAACCAAGTGTAGTAGCCTGAGGCACAAATGTCAATGTTTAGCGGGCAAACGTAACCAAGGTAACACCGGAATCCGGAAGAATTGTCTATCCTGGGGCAGGTAGCGAGTTGTTTCATGGCAAGAAGTGATGAAGGCGATCATGCAATTAAGGAATTGGACCAAAGGGAACTAAAGTTTGTCGAAAGTCCCTACCAGACCAAACACGACTTCAATCCGTTCGCGGTCGCCTCTGGCGATGGCTAACCCTCCACAGTTATTACTACATTTCCCGTTTTTTGCCCTTTGTCAACATACCGGTGAGCCTCGGAAGTTTGCTCCAACGGATAGCGTCTATCTATGACCGATTTTATCTTCCCCGCCTCAATAAGCTCTTTGAGGAAAATTAAACCTTCAGTCTTTTCGCTTGCTGGCCACCATATTACTTTCTTGCTGCTTATCATTGAAGTCCATAGCCCTCGAACCTGCTGTGACAGCCCAGGGTTAGCTAAAAGATAGAATCCTTTTTTCTTTAGCGAGCTTTTACTACGTGAAAACGAACTCTTGCCTACCGTGTCAAAAATAACATCATAGGTCTGACCGCTTTTGGTAAAATCCTCTTTAGTGTAATCAATTACCTTATCGGCTCCCAGAGATTTCACCAATTCTAAATTCGTGGTACTGCATACCCCGGTAACCTCCGCCCTAAAGTACCTGGCAAGCTGTACCGCAAAAGTACCTATACTTCCAGAAGCTCCATAGATAAGAACTTTTTGTCCGCTCTGGATATTTCCTTTTCTAAGAAAATGCAATGCTGTATCTCCCCCAGCAGGAACGGCGGCGGCTTCCTCATAGGTCATATTGGCCGGTTTTATTGCCACCATCCCGTCTTCAGGCAGACATTTGTACTCGGCATGAGCACCAAAACCAAAACCAGTATGTGCAAAAACTTGGTCCCCTTTCCTAAATAGTTTTACATCTTTGCCTACTGATTCAATTTCCCCGGCTAGCTCCTGCCCTAGTATTTTTCTTCTTGGTTTTATGAGACCCATATATATTCGCAGGGGGAGCCAGACAAAGATAGGGAGTTTGAACCTTCGAAGTTCACAGTCCCCTGCTGTTACTGTTGTCGCATATATTCTTATCAGTACTTCATTGTCCTTGGGAGTAGGTTTTTCTACCTCTTTGAGCTGAAGACCATCCGGTGGTCCGTATTTTGTCCATACAATTGCTTTCATAAGTATTCCTCTTAATTTGTTAGATTTTGTTATTATGTTCCAAAGTTATGACTACTTTTCCTCGGGCGTGTCCCTCTCCAAAATACCGGAGAGCTTCAGCAACCTCACTTAACGAGTAACGTTTATCTATAACAGGTTTTACTTTGCCGGCCTCAAAAAGCTCTTTCATAAAAGCCAAATCCTTGTTTGGTTTATGCATCAGGATACCTATTTTCTTACTCGTGGTCATTGAAATCCATGGTCCCAGGAACATAACTTGGAATATTCGAGCCGTGGAACCTCCGACCATGACATAAATTCCCTTGGGACTTAATGCACGCTTGTAATCGAAAATCGAATGATGTGCCGCAAAATCAAGAATCAAGTCATAACACTGTCCATTTTTAGTGAAATCTTCTTGAGTGTAATCAATGACGTGGTCTGCACCAATCGAGCGCATTATGTCCAATTTCCTCGTGCTGTCCACACCAGTCACTTCAGCCCCGAATGATTTGGCAATCTGCACCGCA
>SDBS01004354.1_pt1 | contig 13854 bp, 14 predicted proteins | sample 2277091 | NCBI WGS metagenome assembly SDBS01 (sample SAMN10404972, study PRJNA504765) | marine sediment metagenome | isolation source: marine sediment core GS10_PC15, 163 cmbsf | place: Arctic Ocean: Southern Knipovich Ridge | collected 2010
CCGTTTTTTCTATTATTTTTTCAAAAGCTTCCCTTCCTTTTTTCTCTTTCTCCTCTCTCTTTTTTTCCTGCTCTCTGGCCCTCGCTTTAAGATGGTCATAACTACTGTACCCTTTTTTTATCCCTTCGTTGTAAACCCCGCGGGCAACCTCATAGTCATGAATTACCGAAAACCCGGGCCCTCTTTTATAAGACTCCTTTATTAGATCGTAAGCTTCATTTATCCTGACTATGGTATCGTGCGAATAGTCAGGGTTCTCCGCGTTCGAATCCGGATGAAATCTTTTCGCGAGTTTCCTGTATATCTTGTTTATCTCAGATAACCGGGAATCCGTTGAAATACCGAGGGTCCTGTAGGCTTCTATAAGTTCACCCTTTATCACTATTGTTCCTTTTAAAATCCTGTAATACCGGTCAAAAAAAGTTTAGAGGACCGTGTATTTCAAAAGATCCCCGAAAGAGAAAAAAAGCTCACCGGCAAGCAGCTCCTCGTTCTCTTTTAGAGAGGACTTTTTCTTTAAAAAATCATTTATTACATTGCCGTTCTCATCCTTGTGCAGATGAGGAGTGACAAGATTCATTCTAAGTTCGGTAACTCCTCTGGATGTGTAACTCAAAATCTTTATTGTACCGTCTTCCAGTATTTCATCAACAATACCTACATGAGATACGTAGTCCCCGCTCTCTTCTGTGGTTCTTTTAAAAAAAACAACATCCGCCTGTTTGGTTGGCGGTTTAAAGTAGACAAGGCCGTGGGCCTCGAGGGTCTCAAACAGACGATGGGAAACCGAAGTCGTCCCAGGGTTCTCGTTTAACCTGACCTTGTACCCCAAAGTCTGATAAACACCCAGAACAAACCCCGAGCAGTCATTTCTGGAAATAGCGCGCTCTCCTGTCAGGTCTTTCATACCCAACAGACTTCGGGAATAGTCCACGATTTCCAGCCTCTCCCTTAACCCGATGTCCGCCGGTTCTGACAGCTGCACCGTTTGGAGTCTTTGAACAGGGGCTGTAACGCAGGAAACCAATAAAAGGCTGGTTAAGATAAAACAGATAATAATTTTCATCATCATTTCCACAAATAAGGAAAGGGCCGCAAAGATCAGCCGCTCTTAATCCATTACTGCAACTTCACATCCAATGGCCTGAAGCGCTGACGCCGCTTTCAAAGCATCTTTTTTTTCAGAAAACCCAAGCCGTAAAATCCCTCCCTCTCCTTCTCGAATATTTACGATCTCAATATCTTTTATATTTACATCGTGGTAATATATAGTATTTGTAATTCTTGCCAGCTCCCCATGCTTGTCCTGAACAGCAACACGCACATCAAACAGCGGCTTTAAAAATCCCTTGCTGTATCTCGGGATTGTTTTTCTTTCTTTCTGCGCATTTACAAAGAACCTGTCCAGGTAATTATCGTCAGAAAGACGGTCGGTCAGATACGAAAGTTCCTTTTTAAAATCAGAAAGTGCCTTTTTCACTTCATTCATATTTGTTTTAATGATATCTCCCCACATAGCATAACTTGAAGATGCGATCCTTGTCATGTCTCTGAAACCGCCGGCAGCGAGGTTCCTGAACAGGTCATTATTTTTTTCCGCCAGATGGTTCGTGAGCAGGACCGCGAGAAGCTGGGGAAGATGGCTCACATTTGCGGCAATTTCATCATGCACCTCCGAAGGCAGTATCATGACATTCGCTCCGAGAAGATCTATTAACGAAGACAGCTTTTTCACTACCTTTTTAGGCGTACCCGGAAGCGGCGTCAATACATAAACAGCATCATAAAAAAGATAGGGGTTGGAATTCTCGATCCCCCTCTTTTCACTGCCTGCCATAGGGTGCCCGCCTATAAAATAGACACCCTTCCTGATGTGCTTTTCGGCAATACTGCAAATTACCGATTTGGTGCTGCCAACATCGCTGATTACCGTATTTTTATCAACGTGCTGAAAAATGTCCCCGAGCCTTTCGCCGATGTCCAGAAGCGGCGTGCAGACAAATACAAAACTGCTTCCTGAAAGTGCTTCCGGGATCCTGGAATATTCAAATCCGTCATTAATTATTTTCATCTCCAGGGCTTTAGCGATAGTTTCTGACCTGCTGACACCCGTCACTTTCAGGCCCTTTTTTTTAAAGGTGTGGCATAGAGCCCCCCCGATCAAACCAAGCCCGATCACCGTGACTGTAGTCCCTTCATCAATCATTTTTCGTTCCTTATACATAAAAATTGCCTAATTAGTTTCGGGTGCTAATCGATGAACCTTCCAACAGCCTTTGCTATGATCTGCAGCTCTTTCATCATTTCATCAAACTGCTCAGGATAAAGCGACTGCGCCCCGTCCGATTTTGCGTGATCAGGGTCATGATGGACCTCAACTATCAATCCGTCGGCACCTGCGGCGATACTGGCACGGGCCATGGGAATAACCTTGTCCCTGATCCCTGTTCCGTGTGACGGGTCTGTAAATATCGGTAAATGGCTCAATTTTTTTATTACAGGGACCGCGCTGATGTCCAGAGTATTTCTTGTATAATCTTCAAATGTTCTAATACCCCTCTCGCACAGGATTACATTCTGGTTCCCGCCTTTTAATATATATTCACTCGCCATAAGCCACTCCTTTATTGTCGACGACATACCTCTTTTAAGAAGAACGGGTTTCCGTAATTTCCCCACCTCTGCCAGCAGCATGAAATTCTGCATGTTCCTCGCCCCGATCTGCAGGATGTCGGCGTATTCACTTACCAAAGAGATCTGACTCACATCGATCACCTCGGTTATCATAAGGAGCTCATGTTTTGTGGCGGCTTCCCTCAATAATTTCAGACCTGTTTCCCCCATACCCTGAAAACTGTACGGTGAGGTCCTTGGTTTAAAGGCACCTCCTCTCAAAATTTTTCCCCCGTACTTTTTTACTGCCTTCGCGATTATTGAAATCTGTTCTCTGCTTTCAACGGCACACGGACCGGCAGCCACAACAACCTCATCCCCGCCGATTTTTACACCATTTATATCAATTATCGTGTCCTCTTTTTTAAATGACCTCGACGAGAGTTTATTGGGGTCGGTGATTCTGATGACCTCGTGTACACCTTCCAGGATCTCGAGCTGCCTAATGTCAATCCCGGTTTTATCACCAATGGCCCCTATTATTGTGTGAGTCACACCGTCAGACCGGTGGATTTCGAACCCCATCTCTTTCAAATGCTCAATTACATTTTGTATCTTAACTTCCTGTACTTTCGGCTCCATTACTACTACCATACATTCCTCCTGCTATAATTTTTTTATGGAGAGAAGGTCAATTTCCGTGTTACTGTATCGGGAGGAGATTTCCTTTAAAGCAGTGTTTAAAAAGGACAAAGCTCCGGCGGGACCGGGCAAAATGAAAAGTGTAAAAAAAGACGACAGTATCAAAACGAAAAAATAGAAAAGAGCAGCGAGTGTGAAATCAAAATTATCGAACGACAAAAAAAGAGATTTTTTAATTACTCTCCATATCGTATCCTCGTTGCTTAAAACATAGAGAGGATACACCCATAAAAGTATAAAAAGAAAGAATATCAGCATCCAAAAATTGATCGCGGCTATAATTACCGATATATCAGTACTCAGAACAAATATATAAAAATATATATTCGCCGCAACTGCTCCGATCACAACAAAGATCAGGCAGGAAATAATCACCGATTGGAAAAAATTATTTTTTATTGATCTAAAAAGATAACCGAACCTTTTCGCTTCATGAAATACTACCCGCTGTGTATAATCGCTTATACCCACGATAGAGCCGGATATAAGAAAAAAGCTCACGATTAAAAAAGTCAAATAAAGGAAAAAGGGCCTTCCTTTACGCGATGCTTTTGTGTTAAAAAACAGTATTTCAATATTTCCCTCACTGATATCTTCGATCTTGAATGTAACTACATCCCTGCCTGATGGGCTCCTCAGCGTTATCGGGCCGTTTATTTTCCGAATATCGCCATAGGCCAGGGACTTTTCCTCGAGCACTTCCACGGAGCTTTTATCAAAAGAACTCAAAAAGACAAATTTGCGGATCGTGTTGAAATCACTTTTTTTAAAAACATAAACCCTGTCGAACTGCGTTAACCCTTCCCCCTGTCCCTTTGAAACTACGATAAGAGCCAGTTTTGCATAGGAGGGGTCAGCCTCCAGAACCGATATGTTAATTGAGTCAATATAACGGATCAGCAACGGCACCAGTTTAACTGCCGAATAAAAAAAAGTTAACAGAGGTAAAAAAACAAGCAAGTTTACCAGTATCAATCTTTTAATATTGCCTGCAGAAAAAAATCTATATTTTAAAAGAGTGTTTTTTCTCATTTTAATAAAATCTCTGAAAAACCACGGTCACTAATTAGTTCTGAAACCGATCATGGCGTCAATCCACCGAAAGCATTGGAACCTGCGTAAGGTCAAAAATAAATATATCCAGATTTTGTGAAAAAAAAACAATTCTTTTTAAATGACAGCCGATATAATAACATATTATCTGTCTTTTGTTCAGGAAGTTCTGCATTCAAGCGGAACTTACCCGGAAGTTCTGCATCTAAGCGGAACTTACCCGGAAGTTCTGCATCTAAGCGGAACTTACCCGGATACATAACAATACGGGAACCCTCCCTTTGGAAACGAGCAAAAAAATAACTGTAGAGGTAAACGGTTTCAGAAAAATCATGGTAGCCGGAGGAATTTCACTTCTGGAGCTGAAGGATAAAATAGCTATTAAAGAAGACCCTCTGGTCCCGGTTGTCGGAGCACTTTACAACAACAGGATAATGGGGCTCGAGTATAAAATTACAAGAAACAGCAATGTACGGTATATTACAACTAAAGAGGTGGAAGGCGCGAACATATATCGAAAAAGCCTGTCACACCTGCTGCACGCGGCATTCATGGATATCACAAAAGGGAAGGCGACCCTTAAGATCGAACACTCACTTAATAAGGGGTATTTTTATTCATACATCAGTAAAAAACCTCTTACCGAAACACTGGTAAAAAAAATTAAGAACCGCATGGATGAGCTGGTCTCGGAAGATATGCGGTTTAACAAAAGAGAGTGTGAAGTGGAGGACGCGCTTGATGTTTTCGAAAAAACAGGTGTCCGGGATCGATTTTATCTTCTCAAATATTTAAGCATCCCTAAGGTGACCATTTATGGGCTTCTCGGATGCGTCACCCTGGGACAGGGCCCGCTTGTACCGAGCACCGGGTATTTAAAATTATTCTCTCTCAACTATTATCCCCCGGGGATGGTTCTGACCTTCCCCGGAACCAAAAAACCGAAAGAACTGCCATCTTCGCCCGAGCAAAAAAAACTCTTTCAAATATACTCGGAGCAGAGAGCATGGAGTAAAATTCTTGATGTCGATTCAGCCGGAAAACTAAACCGCTTGATAATAAACCGGAAGATCGATGACCTCACCTGGGTGTCGGAAGGGCTTCACGAGAAAAAAATTTCCCAGGTGGCAGATATTATTACAAAGAACGTGAAAAAAAAGCGTGTCATACTTCTCGCGGGCCCCTCTTCATCCGGAAAAACCACATTCGCAAAACGGCTGAAGATACAACTCCTTGTTAACGGGATCGACCCCAGGGTTATCTCTCTTGATAATTACTACCTGCCAAGAAAAGAAATGCCGAAAGACGGGAACGGTGTCATCGATTTTGAAAACATCGGTGCCCTGGACCTGGAACTTATAAACCGGCATCTGAAGCAGCTTATAAAGGGCGAAAAAATTCAAATACCGGAATATGACTTCAAAACGGGCGAGAGGGAACCTGGAACGGACGTTGTCAGCCTGAGCGGCAACCAGGTTGCTATTTTTGAGGGTATACACTGCATGAACGAAAACCTGACAAGCCTTATTGACAAAGAAGAAAAGTACAAGATATACATCAGTGTGCTTACCAAGCTGAACATCGATTACGTAAACCACATACCGACTTCAACGGTAAGGCTGGTCAGGCGAATAGTCAGGGATTACCAGTTCAGAGGGTATTCGGCCAGGCACACGATCAGACAGTGGCCTCTTGTGAGGGCCGGGGAAGAAATAAATATTTTTCCATATCAGGAAGAAGCTGACATTATGTTCAATTCATCACTGGTGTATGAAATGTCGGTTTTGAAAGGATATGTTGAACCGCTACTAAAAGAGATAGAAGACAGCGATGAGGAGTACACCCAGGCGAAACAGCTTTTGCATTTTATTTCAAATTTTGTTTATATCACACCAGAATGTGTCCCTTTGACATCTATTTTAAGGGAGTTTATCGGGGGAAGCGGCTTTCACTATTAATATGACAACAACATGCCGTTTTCTTCTGCGCAGTAATGATACTTCCTCACCGTGCTCCCCGGCATCCGCTTTAACGTAACCCGCCTCTCATTCCGGATACCTTCTGTCAGGCCCTATGGATTTTTTAACACCTTTTTTTGAAATCTCATATAAAATTCCCAATAATGGCACGGTATCGAAATAATAGAATTCACCCCCGCCGAATTTACCGCTTTGTATCACCGTGATACCTTTTTTTTTGTACTCCTCGATTACTTCCTTACAATTTTCCACCCTCTCCTTTACGTGGTGAAGGCCCTCGCCATTATTTTCGAGGTGATCAAAATAAATGTTCGGTCCTGTTAGGGGCTGAATAAGCTCGAGCTGTACATCGCCTGTCCAGCAAAACCCTATCAACGCGGACCAGTCCGCGGGCTTTCCCCTGTAAGTACCTTCCGTCATTCTCGGCGGGCCGTACTCATAAATATCCCATGGGCCGGCGCCGAAAAAATCGTTGTACTGCTTTACAGACTTTTCCAGATCTTTTACAACAATCCCTACCTGCATGATCTTTTTCTCTTTCATGTCATCATCTCCCTATTTGTTCTTGGTGCAACTTCGAGCTTGCTCGACTTTATTCACCAAGAACTAAGTGGCCTCGGATTTCAATTTATCTCACCCTGTTCTTCCTCCTCCATAAGTAAGGGTTTTCAAAAGGCAGGTCAGGGTGAAGCTTTGAAGCTTTAAGTATATTTATTGCGATCTCCGGGAACCCCCCGTCACCGTAAACCGTCACAGTCTCATACCCGAGCCCCGCTATAACGATCTTCAATGACAGAGGATATCCATCGACAAATACATGCACGAGCAGCCGGCCGTAGATATCATATCCGTCAGACATGTATGTCACCTTTCTCGCCTTCCTGATCTCCATTCCCGTAAACTCTTTGGCTTTTCTACCGTAAGGCTGGTCCCTGTAAAAACCCGTGTCCGGGTTTTTGGTTTCCGGGGTATCCACACCTAAAAAACGCATGCGGGTTCCCTTGTATATTATTGTATCACCATCTACTATTTCAAGAAAAAACCGGGAGATCCTTTTTTCATCTCCGGTCTGGTCCGAGGCACTGCCGGCGCTAAAAAAAAGACCTGCAACAAGAAAACTGATAATAAAGGCTCTTATAAACCTCATTTTATTGCTATTTATTCCGATGGCTATATTACTCAGTAAATATAGAGGTAAACAATGGGAAAATTCAAGGTGTATGTCGCGGAAAAAAGTTACATGGATTACTCCGCTGAAAAGGAAATAGTTGAAAATGCCGGGGGAAAACTGCTTTTTGCCCAATGCAAAGATGAGAAAGACATAATTGAACAGTGCGGCGATGCAAACGCCATACTTCTGAGGCAGACGACCTTAGGCGAAAAAGCTCTTAGAAAACTAAACAACCTTCGTGTGATTTCCAGGTATGGTGTGGGGTACGACAATGTGGATATCGAAGCCGCTAACAACCACGGGGTCGTAGTCACCATTGTACCCGACTACTGTATAAGCGAGGTGGCGGACCATACTATTGCCCTTCTTATGTCATCGATCAGGAGGGTCCCCTTAAGAGATCGACTGGTAAGAAAGGGAGGTTGGGACCTGACTTCAGAGTACCCTGTGTTCCGGACAAAGAATAAAACACTTGGCTTGATAGGTTATGGTAAAACAGCAAGAGAAGTGAGACAAAGACTTTCAGGGTTTCCATTCCGTTTTACGGCTTATGACCCCTTTGTGCCGGACAATATTTTTAAAAAGGATGATGTCTCCAGGCTTGATTTTCACACCCTTGTAATGATCTCCCACTACATATCGATTCATGTGCCCTTAAACGAGGAAACATATCACCTTTTCAACATAAACACTTTCCGCAAAATGAGACGCTCCTCTATCCTGATCAACACGTCAAGAGGGCAGATTGTCGACAACACGGCTCTTTACACGGCTTTGAAAGAAAAATTTATTTCCATGGCGGCGCTTGATGTGTACGAAAACGAGCCCTTTGATTCCCAAAACCCATTATCGACTCTCGACACTGTCATTCTATCCGACCACGCTTCCTGGTATTCCGCCGAATCCCAGAAGGAGCTCCAGATAAGGACAGCGTTAGAAGCGGTAAGAGTGCTCTGCGGCAAGATGCCTGAAAATCCTGTAAACCCCGGTGTATTCCACGCAGGGCATCCTGAACACAAAAAATACAGTGATGCGTATTCACTCCACATATAAGAGGTTTTTTAAAGGATCAAACTTCAAACGCTTTCCCGGCTCGATGCACAGAAAATCACCCCCGGCCCATTCACCATCGACGAACCTTCTCAATATCCCGGGCGAACCTTTGACCTCGTCATAAATCATCTCATGCCCGAGACGGCTGCTCAGAGACCTCACGCATCTCTTTGTATAATCTCTCCCCAGTTCGGCCACTTTCAGGCCCAGCTCATCCCACCTTATAAATGTGAGATGTGTGTAGTTTTGCATAAGCATCTGCTCGATAACATCTCTCTGTTTTTCATTTATCATCCGGTTGTAAAACTCACTGTATTTTTCGGCAAAGTCCGGGCTGCCGGGAAGCGGAAAGCCCTCTATCCAGCCGATGGAAAACCAGAAGGTACCGGGCCTTTCTTTTACGTAATCGGCATGGAATTTCCTGTCCCCGATCAAAAGAGGAATACAGTCATGGAAGCTGTGAACTATGATAGGCAGCTTAGGATGAGTTATATCAAGTGTGCCGTTTCCGCAGAGACCGTAATTTACGAGTATATAATCGTATTTATCCGTTTCGACGCTGTTTATAGCTTCCTTTAGTGATCTGTTCAATCTGTCGGGGAGCTCGTGAAGCCCCTGATACAAAAACTCCGTGTCGATCCTGTGCACCGAACGGGACGCGCAGTAGCGGAGTTCATGATTCATTACATTACAGGATATTAATTTTAATCTGATTTTTCTACCCCTCCAATAGTTGAATAAAAATATAATCTATTCAATAAACCGGCAATTAATTTTACAACCCTGCAAAACCAAATAACGATTCACCTTGCCTTTTATAAATTACCAGTTTTATTTTAATTCCACCTGGAGAGAGAATCTTGATAGCTGATTATCCTGTCTACAGAATACTTTTAATATCCTGGTTTTCCTCAGCCGCGATTTTCTTTACAGCCCTCTTTTTCGTTTCCGCACCCTACGGCCGTTACAGCCGGCCCGGCTGGGGCCCTACGACCCAGGCAAGATTCGGGTGGCTGATCATGGAATCGGCGGCCCCTATTATTTTTTCATTTTTCCTTCTGGCCGGCAACAGTATGCTTAACCTGACCACGGTGCTCTTTTTTAGCATGTGGCACATACACTATGTTCAAAGGGCCTTTCTCTATCCCTTTCGGATGCGCAACGGGAAAAAACCAATGCCGCTGTCTATCGTATTTATGGCCCTTCTTTTCAACGCGGTCAACGGTTATCTAAACGGACGTTATCTGAATTTGTCTTCCAACATGTATTCATCCGATTGGCTTAAGGACCCGCGTTTTATTATCGGGTCGATAATCTTCTTTACCGGTTTTCTTATAAACCTTCAATCAGATTCTATCCTTCGGAAAATGAGGGACCCCGGAGCGTTTACTTATAAAATTCCGGAAGGCGGGATCTTCAATTTTGTTTCATGCGCAAACTATTTCGGAGAAATTTTTGAATGGTTCGGGTGGGCGTGTCTCACCTGGTCCCTCCCCGGGCTCGCGTTCGCAATATGGACAGCGTCCAATTTGATGCCGAGAGCAAGGGCACACCACAACTGGTACCAGGAAAATTTTCCGGATTAACCAAAAAACCGTAAAGCGATAATACCCTTTTTATTTTAAGAAAGGCATATTAAAATCAGGTGCAGGCCTATAAACCCTAACCAGACAAACCGCATTCTTTATTTTTAATAGTTGCCAGCAAACTAAAGTTTGTGCCAAAAAAGCAAGGAAATACTAAGCGCCTAATGTACTTTAAGCTGTTTTTTCAGCGTCGATACAAGGATCTTGTGATCTATCGGTTTTTGAAAAATACCGGCAAGCCCTAATTTCTGGGCATCGATGTTAAGACGCACAGTGTCCCCGGCCGAGCTCAGGAGATATATCGGGCCCTCAAATCCCCTCTCGCTTAATGCCGAGGACACCTTACTGCCGGCATCAATAGTTTCCATCATCAAATCAACAATTACAGCATCCGGTTTTATGCGCTCGGCAATTTTTAATCCTTCCTCACCTTCAGCGGCTTCCCCCACACTAAATCCGGATGCCTCCAAAACTATCCTCATCGCAGCCCGAAGATCAGCATCGTCATCAATAATCAGGACAGTCTTTTGCCCGGCGTTTTCCATAACCCTCTCCTTGTATTCCAATAAGAGTAATGTAACGAATTCAACTGCTTTTTTCCAGTTCTCCCTGGCACGCGCTGTCAAAACTCCGTCAAACTCAAACCCGTATCCTCTGATACCGATCAGCCAGGCATCAGGTTCTTTATCGAAAGTGTCCTTGCAGATAGCCAGGATCGAACCGGGATCCACGGCATGAGTCGTAAATGTGATTTTGTCTGAAGGCTCTACCTTTCTCACGCTGAAAGGCTCTTTCCCTTCGACTGCCGCGTCCACAAAGATCACTATGTCATATTTCGCGATATCTATCGCGTCTTCTATCTGAAGCTGATAATTCTCGTCCGTGTCAACAAACGGCAATCTCAGCTTTTGTATCTCATCAGTGGCCAGCGGGCCCAGACCATCGTCCTGACGGCCGGGGTTCCCGTACCCATATATCAGTATCCCGCCTTTATATGTGTACTTCAACCACGGGCCTTTTCATCCAGTACTTTTCCGTCCGGGTCGAATAACGTCACTTTCAGCGGCATCTGTCCTATCGCGTGGGTCGCACAGCTCAAACATGGGTCATACGCCCGGATAGCCACTTCAACAAGATTGAGCAGAGGCTCGGTAATCTCTGTTCCCTCCAGATAGTCCTCGGCGACCCGGCGCACGCTCCTGTTCATCGGCTCATTATTGCTTGTAGTAGATACAATCAGGTTAGCCATCTCGATCTGGTTGTTGTCATTAACCCTGTAATGATGGAAGAGAGTTCCCCTCGGAGCTTCAAGGATACCGACTCCTTCGTTCCTCCTTTCACCTGCCGTAACCAGATCCTCACCCTGAAGGTCCGGGTCATCCAGGAGCTCCTTGATCTTTTCCGCGGAATGCACGAGCTCGACCAACCGTGCCCAGTGATACGCCATTGTCATGTGAACAGGCTTCCCGCCTCCCAGCTCCATAAACTCCCTTCGCTTTTCCTCGGCGACAGGCGTATCGATAAAGTCACAGTTGTTCATTCTCGCGAGCGGTCCGACCCGGTACCAGCCCTTTTCCTGGCCTATGGATTTAATGAACGGAAACTTCATGTAGCTCCAGTTTTTGACACCCTCCCGGATATAATCAAGGTAATCCATAGGTTTTACCTTGTCGAAGATTATTTTGCCATCCTTGTCCCTGGCCCGGAGCAGACCGTCATACAGGTCGAGCGCCCCGTCTTCACGCACAAGGCTCACATAATTCGATTCGAAGGTTCCGAGTTTTGACAGACGGTCAATATCCTGCTGAATGAGTTTTTTACAAATGTCTATCGACTGGATGGACCATTCAATCATCTGATCGATATCCTTTTTTAATTCATCCCGTTCCTCTATGCTGAGGTTTTTGTTGATACCCCCGGGTATAGCCCCGGTGCCGTGTATTTTTTTACCTGCTGTAGCTTTTATAACTTCTTGCCCGTATTTTCTCATCAAAATCGCCTGCGTCGCAAGCTCGGGGTGTTTGAGCACGATTCCGATAACATTTCTGATCGCAGGATCCGCGTCGTAACCCAGTAAAAGGTCCGGCGCGCTCAGGTAAAAAAAGTGAAGCGCGTGAGACTGAAAAGTCTGCCCGTAATGCATAAGGCGGCGCATCTTTTCACCTGTCGGCGTCAGTTTATCCGCGCCAACGATAACGTCCATTGCTTTTGCCGCGCACAGGTGGTGGCTTACGGGGCAGATCCCGCAGAGACGCTGCACAATAACAGGCGCTTCCCAGTACATCCTGCCTTTTATAAACCGCTCGAACCCTCTGAATTCAACCACGTGCATTCTTGCCTGTTCTATTTTTCCCTTTTTGTCCAGGTGAATGGTTACTTTTGCGTGTCCTTCTATCCGTGTGACAGGATTTATGACAATTTTTCGGTTTTTGACAGCCGGCATTTTATTCCTCCAGTTGTTTAATCATATTTAAACATTTCATAGGGTATCACCGGCTCTTTCCCTGACAGGAGAGCTGTCAACGCTTCCCAGTACGCGTCAGCCGGTGGTGGACATCCAGGTATAAATAAGTCGATTTTTACCACTTCGTGCAGCGGGTACACCCTGTCAAGCATCAACGGTATGTCCGGATCATTCGGCAGTACGCCATCGACTACGGAGGGCCCTTTAAGATAGGCTTCCTCCATGCATTCCTTCAAGGAGATTGTATTCCTTAATGACGGTATGCCGCCGGTGAGCGCGCACGCACCCACAGCTATCAGCACTTTGCAGTTCTTCCGGAAAGAATAAAGAACCTCAACATTCTCCTGGGAAGCGCAGCCGCCTTCCACTATTCCGATATCGACCGGCCCGCTGAATTTTTTTATGTCATCAATCGGTGACTTATCAAAATCGACGAGCTCGATCAGCTTTACTATCCTGTCATCAATATCAAGAAGTGACATATGACAGCCAAAACACCCTGCAAGGTGGGCTGTTGCTAATTTAGGTTTTGCCATTTTGATTTCCCCTGCTAAATAGTTCCTGGTGACAACTTCGGGATTGCCCGGCTAAAGTCGAGCAAGCTCGACAACTCCGGGGTTTTACCCGGCGTTGCACCAGATTACTTTATTGAGCCGCATCAGCGCGACTAATTAGTTCTATAAGAACTAATTATTCTTGGACTTCTTTTCAATATCCGACCCTATCGGCGCCTTGTCGAAGAGTCGTGTACCGTAGGGCATGCTGAATCCCTTACGTTTAATCACAATACTTCCTACCGGGCAAACATCAACAGCTTTATCAACCACACTCAGCTGTGTTCCGGACAGGCCGCCTTCAGAGTTGACCGTTACCCTCATTTTTATACCCCGGCCTTCAAACCCGAAGACACTCTTTCCATCTATATCCCTTGAAGCCCGCACACACCGCCCGCACAGTCCACACCTGTTCCTGTCTATGTACACATCGGGGTGTGAGGCGTCAACCTCGATTTTCGGGTACAAGTATGGATATGCCGGCGCGGTAATACCGAACCTGTACGCGAGCGCCTGCAGCTCGCAGTTGCCGGCTTTCTCACAGTACGGGCAGATATGGTTTCCTTCCACAAACATCATCTCAATTATGTGACGCCTCATCGCATTAAGCTCGGCTGTATCATTTTCAACGATCATACCACTTTGGGCAGGCATGTTGCAGGCATTTGCAGGTTTTCCG
>SDBS01004355.1_pt1 | contig 13853 bp, 10 predicted proteins | sample 2277091 | NCBI WGS metagenome assembly SDBS01 (sample SAMN10404972, study PRJNA504765) | marine sediment metagenome | isolation source: marine sediment core GS10_PC15, 163 cmbsf | place: Arctic Ocean: Southern Knipovich Ridge | collected 2010
ATTCCACGCTATGTCGATTGGTTCAAGCGTCTTGAGCTGAAATTTTTTAAAAAATTCGGACGGGCTTTCCATGTTCTTCTTATTCCGCTCGCGACTCGAGCTCTTCGAAAAACAACTGCGCAAGTGATTCTGCCTGGAGAAAGAGCGGCTCTTTCTAAACATATGGCCAAAAGGCGTGAAGAAGGTGTCCGCATCAATTTGAATCATCTCGGTGAAGCAATTCTTGGTGAAGAAGAGGCGATCAGACGCCTCAACATCTATCTGCAAGATCTCGAAAGAGACGATGTAGAATATGTTTCGATCAAAATTTCTACGGTCTTTTCCCAGATTAATTTGCTCGATTGGGAAAAAACGATAGAAGTGCTCTCTGACAGACTGGGGCAGCTTTACCGGAAAGCCAAAGCACATCATTTCAAAAGGGCCGATGGAACAGGAGTAGTCAAATTCGTTAATCTCGATATGGAGGAATATCAAGATCTACATCTGACTAAAGAACTCTTTAAACGCGTATTGGATGAAGAGGAATTTCTCGATTATAGCGCAGGTATCGTATTGCAAGCCTATATTCCAGATAGCTATAGCGTCATGCAAGAGTTGACGGAATGGGCAATCAAAAGGCGTGGGAAGGGTGGAGCACCTATTAAAATTCGGCTCGTAAAAGGTGCGAACTTGACTATGGAGCATTTTGAAGCCAGTATCCACAATTGGTCACAAACTCCCTATAAGACAAAACCAGAAGTAGATGCCAATTACAAGCGGATGATTCTCTATGGATGCCGGCCTGAACATGCCGATGCAGTGCATATTGGAATTGCGAGCCACAATCTTTTCGACATTGCCTATGCTATGCTCACTCGACTTGAAAACAATGTGGAAAAAGAGATCACCTTCGAAATGCTCGAAGGCATGGCGGATCATATGCGGCGCGTCGTGCAAAAACTCTCTGGAGAAATTCTTCTCTATTGCCCCATTGCCACAAAACGAGATTTTCAAAGTGCCATTGCCTATCTCATTCGAAGACTCGATGAGAATACGGGACCGGAAAATTTCCTCCGTCACAGCTTTGGCTTAAAACCTGGAACCGAAGCCTGGGCAGAACAAGTCAATCTCTTTTCGATTGCCTGCAAACAAACCGATGCCGTGAGTGAAATCCCTCGCCGGACACAAAGTCGCTTTGATCCACCGATACAACTTAAAATTGAAGAACCATTCAGCCTAGAGCCCGATACAGATTTTTCTCTTCCCCAAAACCAAAAGTGGGCAATGGAAGTGGTGAATACTTGGCGCGATAAAAAAATCGAAGACATTCCTCTTGTGATTGATGGGAAAGAAATTAAGCGCGAGCAAAAAGGAGAAGGGATTGAACCTTCTAATCCGCATGAAACTCTCTATCAATATTCTCTTGCGACTTGGGAAGATATCGATCAAGCTCTAGGTTCTGCAAAAGCCTCTGAATCTGGATGGAGTAATCGACCTACTCGAGAGCGCTGCGAGCTGATTGCAAATGTCACTGCCAAGATGCGCGAAAAACGGGACGATCTCATCGGTGTTATGATGAAAGATGGGGGCAAGTCTATCTACGAGACCGAGGCTGAAATCTCAGAAGCAATCGATTTTGGGGAATACTATCTGCGGAGCATGCTCGAATTTGATGGGATGAAAGAAGTGGAGTTTTCTCCTATGGGAACACTCCTCATAGCTCCTCCCTGGAACTTTCCAATTTCGATTCCCTCAGGAGGAATCTTTGCAGGACTCGTCACAGGAAACTGTGTCCTTTTTAAACCCGCACCAGAAGCCGTTTTATCGGGGTGGATCTTAGTCAACCTGTTTTGGGAAGCAGGCATTCCCAAAAATGTCTTGCAATTCATCAACTGTGTCGATGATCCCATTGGAAGCCAGCTTGTTCAAGATGAAAGAATCAATGCAATCATTCTCACAGGAGGAACTCCTACCGCACGCCTCTTCATGAAACTACGTCCTGATTTGCATCTCTCTGCTGAAACAGGCGGGAAAAACGCAATGATCATCACAGGACTTTCTGATCGCGACCTTGCCATCAAAGATCTCGTGCAATCTGCCTTTGGCCATTCGGGACAAAAATGCAGTGCTGCTTCTCTCGCCATTTTAGAAGCAGAAGTCTATGACGATAAAAATTTCATGCGCCAATTGAAAGATGCCGTCGAAAGCCTCCATGTGGGTACTTGCTGGGATATCGCTTCAAAAGTGATCCCTCTTATTCATCCTCCAAGTGATACACTCAAGAGAGGATTGACCACATTAGAAAGAGGTGAAAAATGGCTTGTAAAGCCAAAAGCCGACCCAAATAATCCCAATCTTTGGTCCCCTGGTGTAAAAATCGGCGTGAAAGAGGGAAGTTTCATGCACGAAACAGAACTCTTTGGCCCTGTGCTTGCAGTGATGCGGGCAAAAGATCTCAATGATGCGATTCATCTTGTCAATAGGACTGCCTATGGGCTCACCTCAGGAATCCAATCACTCGACAAGAGAGAAATCAATGTTTGGATCAAAAAAATTGAGGCAGGAAATTGTTATATCAATCGAGGCATTACCGGAGCCATTGTGGAGCGGCAACCTTTTGGAGGCTGTAAAGCCAGCTCTTTTGGCCATGGATCCAAAGCGGGGGGGCCCAACTATATTCTGCAATTCATGCAAAAGAAACAGCTCAATATTCCTAAAGAAAAATCTCCAATCCCTGACTCGATCAATACCCTTACCCGTCTCTTAAGCTATCTCGATCTCAGCGCTGACGAATTAGGCCTATGGTTTGCGAGCACTTCTAACTATGCCCATTGGGCAAAATTCTTTGCCAAAGATCATGATCCACAAAAAGTAGTAGGGCAGGATAATTTTTTAAGCTTCCGCCCGAGAAAGAGAATGGGGTTTCGGATCCAAAAAGATGATCTTCCTCTCGATGTCCTCCGTATCATTGCTGCAGCCATGGCATGTAAATGCCATCTTGAGCTGACCTATGATCCCAGTGCACTTCCCATCCAGATTGAGAATGAATGGAAACAAATGCTACAGGGACTCAGTTTCACAGAAGAGACGCAAGAACAGTTCATTGCCAGAGTCCATTGGGGCTCCTTTGACAGGATTCGATTTTTGCAAAAACCCCTAAAAGAAGTTTTTGATGCAGCAAGCGAGTCCGCCACTTACATCAACTATGAGCCCGTTCTTGCTAGTGGGAGACTTGAGCTCCTCCACTACTTACGTGAGATAGCTCTGAGCATTGACTATCACCGCTATGGGAATCTGGGCACCCGCGAAGGGGAAAGTCGCTCAGAGATTATGTAGTATCATGCTTTCAATATAGAAAAACTGTGCAATATTGTCTTTTTTAGACATTCAAATTACTCTTGGTAGGGATCTTGAATCGCAAGTTTAAGCCCATAATATTTCAAATAATCATAATTTTTTTGAGGAACTTTCCAAGTTCGATCTTTTAATTCTTTTAAACCAATATTAATTACAGGAATCTCGTTTTCTTCCTTATTTGATGTCCCTCCCATCCAATAATTAATTCGTCCAATTAAAGTAGGCATGTCTTCAATTTTGGCTGCTGTTTTTTCTTCTTTTCTTACAGAGAAACCAAAACATTTTTCAGGTTCTGTATTTATAGGTACGGTTTTCGCACAGAACAGCTCCCAACTTTTACTTGCCTTTTTGCAGGCAACCTCGATGTCTTGATAATTATCAAATTCAAAATAAGCCGCACCAGGTTTTTCTAAAGATGAATCATCATTAACAACATAAATTTTAATTAAACCTGATAAATTGCTATTAAAAGATGAATGTGCTGTCATTTATTCCTCCTTCCAATTTGCAAGGCACTATGATAAATTGCACAATTTATTTCCACCTAAAATTTTAAGAATCTATTAACAGACTCTAAAGATTCGTAAAAAAATTATAGGTGAAGAATTCTTGGTGGTAGTATATATTCTTCTCTATGCAACTCGCCAAGCATCTCAATCCCCAGCAATGTAAAGCCGCTGAGCATGTCGAAGGACCGATGCTCGTCATTGCCGGCGCTGGGTCTGGGAAAACCCGGATCGTCACCTATCGGAGCGCCCATCTCATTGAACTGGGAGTTCCTTCCAGTGAAATTTTAGCTGTCACTTTCACCAATAAAGCCGCCGATGAGATGCGCCTTCGCATCCACAAACTCTCCAATAAGGCAATTTTGGCCTGCACCTTCCATTCTCTGGGTGCCAGAATCCTGCGAGAATCGATTGGACCGCTGGGCTATAAAAATCACTTTGCCATTTTCGATGAGGATGACAGCCAGAAAGTTCTCAAAGAGTGCATGGCAGAAAGACACATCAAAGATGAAAAAGGGCTCATGAAAACCCTTCGCGGCGGAATTTCTCATGCAAAAAATAACATGATCGAGCCCGATGATGAGCTCCTTGCAGATATTTACGACCTCTATCAGAAAAAATTGAAAACCTACAATGCCCTCGATTTTGATGATCTCCTTTTCCTCACAGTAAAGCTCTTTCAACAAGAAAAAGAAATCCTCGAGCACTATCAAAAACAGTGGACTTTCATTCTTGTCGATGAATACCAAGATACCAACCAAGCGCAATACAACCTTTTAAAACTTCTTTCCAGCAAGCATCAAAATGTGTTTGCCGTAGGCGATCCCGATCAATCGATTTATTCTTGGCGCGGTGCCAATATTGAAAATATCCTAAACTTTGAAAAAGATTACCCTGGCGCTGAGATTGTGCGCCTAGAACAAAACTATCGAAGCAGGAGCAATATTCTCACTGCTGCCAATGCCCTCATTCAAAATAATGAGAGTCGCTATGAGAAAAAACTTTGGAGTGATCGAGGCGAAGGAGAAAAAATCGGCTTTTGCCTCTCTGAATCTGAGCGCGATGAGGTGAACTTTGTTCTCGAGAGGCTCTATCACCATCACTATAAACAAAATATCCCTCTAAGTAACTGTGTCATCTTCTACCGCACCCATTTTCAATCGCGGGTGTTTGAAGATGCCCTTTTAAAAGAAAAAATCCCCTACATCATTGTAGGGGGGATTTCTTTCTATATGCGTCGCGAGATCAAGGATATGCTTGCTTTCCTTCGGATTGCAAGTGAAGGAGCTGATTTTCTCTCTTTTGCGCGAACAATCAATCTTCCCAAGAGAGGCATTGGGCCTGCCACGCAAGCCAAAATTCGTTTGGCATCGCATGGGGATCTTGTCCATACCTGTGAAGAGATTGTGTCAGGAAAAATTCCCATCAAATTTTCTCAAAGACAAATGCACGGACTAAAGTCCTATGTCGAAGTGATCAAAGCCATCCGGCATCTGATTCATCAACAAGCTCCCATCCATGAGATCCTTGAAGAGACGATTGAAGGGACCCGTTACCGCGATCTGCTCAAAGAAGATCCAGATAGCGCACAGGACCGCGAAGAAAACCTCGAAGAACTTCTTTCCAAGGCAGCAGAATGGGAAGAGGAAAACGATGAAGGAACTCTTACAGAATTTTTAGAAGAACTCTTTTTGAAATCGACCCATGATGGAACCCATGACCAAGATGCCTTGCGTCTCATGACCCTCCATAATGGAAAAGGACTCGAATTTGATGTCACTTTCCTTGTCGGAATGGAAGAAGAGATTTTTCCCCACGCCAATTCACTTGGCAATTTTGAATCCCTAGAAGAGGAGAGACGCCTCTGCTATGTGGGGATAACAAGAGCCCGCGACTTCCTCTATTTGAGTGCTGCACGCACCCGCTATCTTTGGGGATCGCTCCGTCCCATGCGCCCTTCTCGCTTTCTTTCAGAAATTCCGGAGGAACAGCTCAAGAAATACCACAAAGAAACGTTCAGTCCCTACGACTTCGAAGAAACCCCTACTTCCCTGCAGCCAGGAGATTCTGTCCATCACAAGGATTTTGGCAAAGGAATCGTCCAAAAAGCCTACAACACCTCTCTTGGACTCACATATGATGTTCTCTTTTCTGAGAATGATGAAGAGAGAAGTTTAGTTGCTAAGTACGCTCGCTTGGCTAAGCTGTAAAAAAGCTTGATAGACTTTGCTTACCGGCACAAACTTCTGCCACTTTTTATCCCTCCAACGCATCCCTTTGAGATTGGGGATCCAACTAGGAGGAATAATCACTTCGCCCCTTGCCCAAGCAGGTCGCCAGAAATTCGCACTCATTGCACTGCGACAAATTGTGAGTGTGGGTACTCCAAGACAAGAGGCTAGATGCCCAATTCCCGAATCATTGCCAATCATAAAGCCCGACTCTGCGACAAATGCCGCAACAGCGCAAAGGTCGGGGAATTTTGGAGCTTGCACTTCTGGCCAATCTTTTTGTTCCTCTTCGGTCAAAATAAATACTGGTTCAAAACCCTCACGCTTTAATTTGTCTGCCAGACGTAAGAACTTTTCTTTGCTCCAATTCTTGCCGGCTCTAGAACTTGTAGGATGGAAAATGATCCGCTTGGGGTATTTCCTCACAATCACATCCTCTGGCAATTGGATCCCATTGTCTTTCATCGCATTTTCTATCGCCCATTTTTTCTCTGCGTACCGTACTAAGTTGTCAATAAAGGGTATAGTCCCATCAAATTCCCCCTCTTCCCAATAGGGATAATCACAATTCGGTGTCGCAATAGGATTGAGAATGATGTTTTTCTCTGGATAGGCCTCTATGGCCTTTTGCATCCAATCGAGCTTCTCATAAAAGAAGATCAATTTGTCATATTGTTCCAAAACTTTTAAATCATCAGGTCTTGCAAGAAAAGACAACTGGGGGAAAAGAGGCTGCATCTTTGGCAAGAGAGGATGGAAGAGATCCACTTGATGGTCAGCTCGAGCCAAATTATTGGCCAAAACACAAGCAATCAAGCCATCGCCAAGTCCGATACAAGGAAAAATTGCTATTTTCATAATCTATGTAAAGCCGCTTTACATTCAAGGCATTGCTAAAAAGGGTTTCATGATGCTTTCTTCTTGGCTTAAGTCCAAGTCCTGATAGAAATGCACAAGAACGCCAAAATTTTCTTCATTGCAGATGTACTGATCAATTCCTTTTTCCCTTGCCATACGAGAGAAAACGACAAACTCATAATCATTGGAATCATCGATATAGCTCAGCTGATCCAGATATTGAGATTGAATGAGATAGGTGCAATGGACAACCGGAACTTTATAAGTTCCCTCTTGTATTCGATGTAAAATCAACCAATACTCTGGATGCTCTTTGTAGTAACCATTTTCTGTGATAGCACAGAAAAAGTTACTATAGGGATCTTGATTTTCAGGGATCGCCCATAACATCGGAGCCACAATGGGTTTATCCTTGCTCATCAATGTCTTCAAAGTAGAAGGCGCAATGAAATTATCACAATCGACCACAAAGTAATAGTCGCATTCTTTCTCCTGTGCAATCTGCATGCTTTTATTTCGGATAGCCCCTAATGTCTTAAATCGCTGAACTGTCCATTCATGTGGATTGGATTTTTGCAAATCTTCAATTGTGTGGCTGTCAAAAATGATCTCATGGTACTTTTCTCGATTTGCTGCAACCCACTCTTTCAAAATTTCTTCTGTAGCATCTTCATTATTATTGGTGTTGATATAGAGGGTGATTGCTTTCTTATCATAATCGATTTTCTCGATGCATTTTAGGTAACGGGGCAAGACATGCGCTTTATTCCGCGCGAGAATGGAAAATAGGACGGTTTTTTCATTTTCTTGTGAGCAAGCACTGAGAAAAGCTAAAAAAACAAATACCCAGATTTTCATGGTGAAAGTTTATAACGAAAATGAGGATTTCTTCAAGTTTTTCGTGGAGGGCTTTTTTGAACTGGATCTACTATGTCGATAATCTTTAAGAGGATCTTGTGAACCTCTTCTGCTTTCGTTTCATCATTTAAAAGATCATAGAGCTGATTAACCAGCTTTTTAACAATTGGATATTCATCAAGAAAGAGATCCCCTTTTTTAGTAAATGAACCTTTTAAGTAAGCACTTATTGCTAATAAAAGTTTTTTGACGGAATTCCAATTGCTTTTGACACGAAGACTATTCAAATCACGAAAATATAGCATTCTTTCAATTGTATGACCGATTGTCATCTCATCCTTACCTTCCAAATGCTCTTCTTGGCTATTTAGATGTAAATCAGATATATCGGCCAAATTGTCTAGCAGTTTAGCATAAATGTGATCCCATAATTTTAAGCCCTTCTCTCTTGCATCTGTTAAGGCTTTATAATTTTTTCGAAATTCTACAAGTTCTGGTGGTTTATCTTTACACTCATCCCAGAGTTTATCATCCATCCGCATTGTATTGCGTTCTTCTTCTGTCAAATTTCCCTCACTGACCTTCTCATGTAATTCCAATTGTTCTGGAGTTAAGATGAATTTCATGAATAAGTCCTCAATCGAGTTGACTAAATTCATACGCATTTCTCGTGCAGAAGGATTTTCTTTCCAAGTTCTGGCAATTTTTTTGTCATACTGCCAATACTTTTCAGGATGCTTTTTCCAACCTTTGGCTAAATTCATAAGAATTTCTTTTGCAGCCTGAGGTTTTTGGCCCAGTAACTCAATGATTTTTCCCACGACTCCATATGGGCTAATTTTAAATGCCCTTCGAAGATCTTCAGGTTTTGACAAATCAAAATCTTTTGTAGGAGCCTTGGGAATAATAGGGTTTTCTTTCGCCTTTTTTTTCACAAAAGCAGAAATAAATGCAGCAGACTTTGAGCAAGCTACTGAAAATAGCGCAAAAAGCATCACTGTAAAATCACAACTCGTAGAAGCCATAGATGAGAGATGATCTCTGATCGGAGGAGAGCACCGATATGCTTGTTCTTTTAGCCCTTTTCCGAAAGTGAGAAGAGTTTTAAAAGATGACTCTCCGGGTACATATACCATAGCTCGCCCCCTTTGAAAGGTGAACAAAAAGTTTACTACATCTTCATCATTTATTGAAATAGGTTTGCTTGATGATGTCCCAGCGCAAAGATTTTTGCCCGTTCAGATAGTCGGCTAGTTTTTTCTCTGTTTGGAGTGCAAATTGGAAGATCTCTCTGTCTTTCAAGCGAAAGGCAACCGCCCATTTCTTTTGGGGATTCTTGAGAAAGTTTTTGAGCCTTTTTAGCGCAAGGGCAAGGGTGATGCGCAAAACCACAAGGCGAGCAAAGAGATAGGCAAAAAAGATTAGGGGAGTAAAGCGAAGTAGGACAAAATCGCCAAGTTCAACATCAAAGAGGAGGGCAATTTCAACTCCAATAGGGAAAAGGAGAAGGAAAATGAATGTATAAGCCTCCCATGAATGTTGGAAGAGGGGGCCAAAAAGACGGCGCCAAAATCGGGGAGATGTTTTATAGGCAAAGATCTCTTCAAAGAGGGGTTCATCAAATTGCATACGAGCCGCATGTGCTGCTTCATGGGCGAGAACTTCGTCTCTTAAGTATAGGCCAAGGAGTTTTCCGGTCTCAAACTTTTTACGCAGTTGGATGAGCGGAATCCGAAGATCGTTACTTTCTGAAATCCAGGTGGCAGCTCCCTGAAAAAAGGAGAGTTTTCGATTGCTGTAGTGGGCCACAACCCAATCAGGAGAAAAATCATAGAGATGTTTTGTGATCTCTTGGGCATGTGTCCAATCCCGATCGGTGAGAAAATTATCGATATCTTCGGGAGGATAGGAAAAAAAGTGATCAAGAGCTTTGATTCTGCTTTCAAAGGCTTTTTTTTCTTCTTCAGGGCCTGGGATCCAGCCCCGCTCGTTGTGTTGTTGGATGTTTTTTAGAGCGTTAAAAATCATATTGTGTATTCTAAGGGTATGGGTAGCTTTTTTCGCATTCTTGCCATGTTAGTGGTGTTTTTTGTAGTGATCTATCTTCAATACAATAGGCCAAATCAGAATTCTGGACAAAGGTGTCGCGCTTGCTCTTTTCTTGTAAAAGAGCCAATGGTCACTGAGATGAGCGAGCCCGTCGAATCATTGTCCCAAGAATCAGAAAGCCAAGAAGATTGAGTCCTGCAAGTGCAGCCACAGCAAGTAGCAGTTTATTGGTTTTTTTGCTGAGCATCATCAGTCTTTTGCGTGCATTTTTCTCAAAGGCTGATTCATTTTCAAACCATGTTCCCTTATATTGATGTTGTGCATAGAGTGCCCATTCAAGTTTAGGTGCATTGAAATAATAGGAAGGTAGCGCAATATCGATATTGCCTTCCAAATTGCTGTATTTCTTAAACATTTTTCCCAAAACACAAAATGTGCGATGTGCCACTCGGTTGATGACTGAATCGCAATCTTTTCCAGGATAATCTTTTTCGATTTGTTCCCAATTCTCAACAAGCCAATCCATGCATTTTGTGAGAATAGGATGTCCAGCTCTTGCTCCTAGAGTATTATTTGTGGGGAGGACAGAAGAGCTAAGGGATGTTGGATAGGGAACTTCCATCCCGCAAAAGAGGTCATAACTGCTATTCAAAGAGTCAAAGCTCTTAAGGCATGTTACGTCATGATCTACATAAATTCCTCCTTCGCGATCGAGAATTTCGAGTCGCAAAAGATCGGACTTTTCCCCAAAGTTATCAGAGCCGTGATAGAAAGATTCCAGTTTTTTGAAGGGGAAATCTCGCACGAAACACAGCTCCATTTCGGGATGTGGCAGAGGACGCTCGCGATCGGTCCAGAATTTGACTTTCCAATCGGGGTGATAGGCGATCCAGCTGCGTACATTTTCAATGGATTCTCGTGGGAAGGGTTTTGGGCCAACCCAGATAAAATGGATCACTTTTGGGATTTTGGCATCAAAAGAAACCTCTTTGAGCCGCGCAATGTTTTTTTCATAAATCTCTTTGAAAAAAGCCACATTTTGGAAATCTTCCTTTGTCTGGACATGCTTCCATGCAGGAAGATCTTTCCCCATCAAACTCTCAAAATCCATTGCGGGGGGTTTCACTTCATTTTTCGCACAGCTAACGCACAAAATCAGACAAAAGAAAAGAAAATTTCTCATAGGGTCTCCAAGTTCCAAAGGGCTAAGCTTTCCATCCCATGTTCTCCTTTTTCCATGATATGAATGATGGGTTCTGGAAAATTATAGGGGGGCAGGGTCCAGTTGACTGGTTTAAGGCCGCCACTATAGTTTTTGTGATTTTTTTTGATTTCAGGGAAATGGTGCATGAGCAAAAAATGTGTGCCACTTTTTTTGAATTGCAAAATTGCGCCTCTCGCCTCTCTTGGAGTCATTGTGCAGAGTTTATCCCAGCAAAGAATCAAATCGGCTTTGGGCAATGTGTCTACAGTGATTTCCATATTTAAGAAAGTACGAAGCTTCGAGCCAAACTGGGTCTGCATAGCCCTTGCCTGGTCTTTTGAAGAGGTGATCCCAATATAACGAATCTCTGTAAGGCCTGCCTTTGCTAGGCTTTCGAAATCGACGCATGGAATATCAATCAGCGATTTAATTGCAAATCCTTGTATGAGCATTTGAAGGCGTTTATGTTCTGTAAAGCTGCTCCAAGTGATCGGATGATATTCGATCTGGACAGGTGATGGTGCACTTTTCACGCGGAAATGACGAAAAGTAATAGTCGTCACAATGAAAAGGCAAAGAGGAATGCAAATAAAAAAAGGCCACTTTCTTCTTCGTCTTCTCATAAGTATTTTCTCTTTTTTCGTATGAGGTAAAAAAATATTCCCACCAGTACCATTAGATTAAGTGAAAGAGCTCCTCGTCCAATCAAACGGATGATTTTATTGCGATTTTGCAATTGGAAAAGAGCTCTTCGAGTGCTCTTTTTAAACTCTGCATCATGAATCGCTTCATCTGCCCAGGCATTCGCAAAAAAATGGCGAGAGTAGAGGGGGGATATTCCCTTTTTGGCAAAAAAGAAGGCGGCGGGGAAAATGATGTCGACATTGCCATCCTCACAGAGGCGATCCATAAGTCCCTCTGTCAATCTGATATAGGTCCTCTCCATGACAAGTTGCGTACGCGAATAGCCATCTCGCCCACGGTATTTCAAACCTATGTCTTTCCACTCTTTTCCAATGAGTTCAATTACACGCCCTATGACGGGATGGAAACTACGACTGCCAATCACTCCATTGCCAGATGTGATGTTTCGTCCAGCAATTGGAGGGTGAGGAGATTCAAGTCCACAATAAAAATCATAACCGCGATGAAGGCCATCAAATTTTTGCAAACAGCTTGCATCATGATCTGCATAGACTCCACCTTCTTGATAGAGAATCTCAAAGCGCAAAACATCTGACTTTTCTCCCCAGTTTTCCGATTCTTCATAGCAATGTCGTAAAAATAGGAAAGGAAATGTATCTACGAGACACACTTCCATGTCATTACAGGGAGGGAGCCTTTCGCGATCCGTCCAAAATTTGATTTTCCAATCAGGATGATAAGCCAGCCAGCTGCGGATATTCTCTACAGATTGGGGCGGGAAGGGTTGGGGACCAAGCCAGATAAAATGGATGACTTTGGGGATCTTGTAGGGGCCTTCCTCTGTGAAGCGCAAATTTTTATTTGCCTCATAGAGCATGCCAAATTTCTCAAGGGCGAGCGTATCTTCGGTTTTTGAGACATGGATCCAATGAGGCGTCTCTTTTCCCATTAATTGAAAAAATTCATCATCCGGATAAAGAGTACTAAAAAAGAGGAGAATTAGAAGAACCAGTCTTTTCACGACAACCTCTTTTTGATCGAACGGGCGTAAAATAGCAAAAGAATACATCCCAAAAAACTCACTCCTGCGAGAAAAAGGGTCAGGATCACGGCTTCATCATCTTTGTGGATCATTTCTTGAAATTTTTCTTGCACCTTGTTTTCAAAATGAGTAAGGGGATTGGACCATTCCCCATCATGATAGTGAATGGCATAAGAAGAGGCTTTGCGATTTTTTCCATTGAAATAGGAGACTGGAAAAACGATATCGCTGTTTCCCTTTTGATTGATTCCCTTATCGATCCCTTCCGAAAGAGCCCAAAAGGTCCGATGCAAAACTCGCGTCTTCAATTCGAGCATGGATTTTCCAGAGTAATACTGCTCGAGCTGATCCCAATGATCTCCCAACCAAGCAACTGTTTTTTTCAAGATTGGATGCTGAGGCTTTGCTGCAATGAGGTGCGTACTGGGAATCACCGAAGAACTAAGTACAGAAGGAGCTAATTTTTCTAATCCACAATAAAAATCGAATTGTCCATTGAGTCCATCAAATGACTTATAGGGCAGCGTGTCATGATCGATATAGATTCCTCCTTCTTTTAAAAGAATCTCGTAAGCAAGAATTTTCGCTTTTTCACCAAAATTGATCGAGTGATAGTATTCATTTCCCAAAACTTGAAAGGGATAGTCAGCAATGAAACAGCTTTGCATCTGAGAATGAGGAGCATCTCGGTCGAGATCGGTCCAAAATTTGAAAGTCCAATTGGGGTGCAGTTCAACCCATTTTTCTAATCGCTCAATTGACTGCTTAGGAAATTCCTCAGGCCCCAACCAAATAAAATGCATCACTTTGGGAATTTTATTTCTAGGAGGAAGCTTGCCTGTAATACGTGAGATCTGTTTTTGAAAAAGGGTCCGAAAAAATGTGAGTCTTCTCTGATCTTCCGATGTCTTGACATATTGCCAAGAGGGTGTCTCTTTTCCCATGAGCAAATCAAAATCTTCCTGATCAGTAAAGCCCACAGAGAGTTTAAGGAAGAGAAGAAAGAGAATCCACTTCTTCATAGGTTGAAATTTCCTCCGGAAATGATTGTAAGTCATCTTCCAATTTCGTCAACAAGTTATATTTCGGAAGATTTTCGATGATCTTACGAGTATATTGGTGTA
>SDBS01004356.1_pt1 | contig 13849 bp, 21 predicted proteins | sample 2277091 | NCBI WGS metagenome assembly SDBS01 (sample SAMN10404972, study PRJNA504765) | marine sediment metagenome | isolation source: marine sediment core GS10_PC15, 163 cmbsf | place: Arctic Ocean: Southern Knipovich Ridge | collected 2010
CGTGCAGATAAATATATTCAAACTGCGATACCACGCCGCCATTTTATCGTGACTTATTGCTGAATGGTAGTTATTGATATTGGACGTCCACCGGATCTTACTGTTAACTGACAATGACCGTGCTAATGGGACACATACCTCAGCATAACCCTTGACGCCGCGTCCCGATGCTGGCAGTGACGCGTCGCCACACCATCCTACACGGACCATATTTTGTCGCTTTATTGATGAATACGAAAATAAGTCCAGGTCCACCCCAGAGGGGAGGTATTTATATGGCTTCCCGATGACACGCCGAAAAGTCTCTAACCGGGGATTACAGAGGATAACCCGGTCTGATTCGCGGATGATAGCTGCCAGCCTACGCTGATTGCGGGCTTCAGTCACAATCCATGACCGCCAGTCATCATCGCTACTTTCCCGGTAGCCGATACCCATGTTGGCAAGATATACAACCCGCCTCGCCTCCCGACAAAACTGTTGCGGCCCAGCCTGCGATATGCCGAGGAACAATATATAATCATGGGCCGTCGTCGCACTCTGACCACTACTCATTGCAGCCAGCATATCGTTTGACGCTAACGTTACCGATACATCGTCGGGTGCGTACTTTACAATCCCCCTAGCCATGTGATGCCATGCCCAGCCGTCCACGCCATATACAATCAAGACCGATTTGCGATGTGGCATTAAATATCTTTCAGTATGAAGTCCAGGAGTTGTGGAGCCACCTTCTCGTAGCAATATGTTTCTTCGATAGATGCCCGCAAGTGCTGGCCACACTCTTGCCGCCACTTCGGCTCATCTATCATGCGTTCCAGCAATACGCCAATCTCATTGCGAGTCTTAGTCGCTGTTTGCTCGTTTCGATATTCCGGCACCACTAACCCAAGCGATACCAGGACATCCCAGTCAGTCAACGCCCCGACGTCGGTTGCGATTACCGGTACCCCGGATGCAGCCGCCTCGAATGGAGGATTAGGCGTACCGTCCGCAGATGCCGTTGACAGAAATACATCCAACGTCTTGTACCACTCCACCATATCGTCGAACGAGTTGGCCGAGTAGACGTTGTTTGTATTGATAGACCACTCGAACCGCTCGGACCCTAATGACTCCATTAGCGGCTTTACTATTTCCGCGTGGCCCTTAAAGTTTGTCGGTCCGCCAAGCTGTCCACACCACCCGACTTTCAGCTTGCCGCCTTCCTGTTTAGGCGTTCCTGGAGTGAATAGCGTTGCGTCGACTCCGGGGGGAATGTATCGCGTGTTCTTGTTGTATTGTAGCATGAACGTTTCCAACGCTCGATTACGAGTTGTTAGACCATGCGGAATTGGAGCAATACCGGCAGCAGACCGTGAATTGCGGGCTGGATTAACTCCGAAGGTTCTATAATCCTGCATATTCAGCTTTGGGTACATCCACGCGTGTGATGCAACGGATGCCACTACTCGACAGCCCTCGTCGCGGTTTCTTACTGAGTAGAAATACAAGTGATATAGTGCATCAATATCCCGACCCAGAAACTTCCGGTATGTGCCGTGCGAACACGGAATAACCGTTACCCCATCTGGAGCAAACTTCGCAATGCCTAGTGCCGCTCGGTGTTGGCACCAACCGTCTACATCGTATGCTGCCAGGACTCGATAAGGGCGTGTTCGTGTCATGTTATTCTCCAAACCGATATCCGTATTTACTGATAACGTACTTCTCATGCAGTGCCACGGCGTCGAGGGTATCGTCTGTGTAATAGTCTGTATACAGGCCGTGTTTACTAACGTTCCGCGTGCCTAGTGTAACAGGTAAACCGATAAGCGACGCTACCGCTGGCCATTCATCCGCAAGGGTTTCCTGTCGCAACACTGTATCGCATGTTTCCTTGCCGTCTGGCCATAGCAACCACCGTGATTGAGGCCAACCAAACGACACCCGCTTTGGTGGCCGGGCTCGCATAATGCAGTCCGGTTTACTCGTAACGCCTAATATGAAGTCAGTGAAACTACCGCCGAATTGTGACCGGTAATCTTCCCGATAGTGAAATATCGACACGAAGCGTTCCCACGGATTACGCACTATACCGAAGGTCCACATGCTCGACAGCCACTCCCTAGTAGCCCACCCTCGCGATACGGCATCTAGTGGGGGAACATTGCCAGTAGTGTATAGCGTATATCCGGGTAGGTTTGCTTTCTGTAATGCTCCCTCTACCGTAACATGCGGACGACCGTTTTCATGCGTTGCATAATGGATACTAGTCCCGGCAGTTTTGGGTATCCATACGCGATAAGCAGATGGTTTATCAGCCATGAGCGATACACTCCAAGTAACGCTTTGCAATATCTTCCTGATAGCTAAAACTACGGAAGCACTCTAAGTTCAACGCGAGTCCTAATCCATGGCACATATCAGCGTTGGCATGTAACTCCAGCAGCCGCCGCTCAAACCAGTCTATAGTCACAGCCGCCGTACTACTGTTGCGGTATGCTGGGGCTATCAGTTTCATTTCTCGCATAGTACCCCAGTCGGTTACCATGCCAACGTCGGTAGACAGAACAGCGATACCACTTGACGCCGCCTCAAATACTGGCGACGGGGTGCCTTCGTTTATGCTAGTACATATCAGCACGCCCAGACCGCGATACCACTCCGACATATTGCTACGGGAAATAGCGTTTTCATGGTTCCGGTCGTTTATCTGCCAGTCGAACTTGTCACTTCCCAACCTAACCATGAGCGGTTTGAGTATCTGTTCCATACCCTTGACGCTTCGTTTGCCGCGTGGATTGCCACACCATCCAACAACTAACTGACTTCCATCGCGTCGCGGTTCCCTGTCACGTAACCTACACGGGTGAAACACGTCCGTATTCACGCCACTTGGTATAAGCGTGACATTAGCCCCAAGCGACCGGGCTTCGGCTGCCAAGCGTTCATTGACTGCTATGATGCCGTCAAACGCCCGCAGTCGGTTGGCCGCCCGTGAGCGACGCCGGGAAGGTGTGGTCGCCCAACTATCCCAATTATCTTCGGACATTTCATCATAGGCGATGCCATTACAAGTCAGCAACGCCACGGACCTACCAGCATGTCGAGTAAGCGGGATATTGCAAGTGGTCCACGAGAAGTTGAATACCGCATCGTATTTACTAGCTCGGCCCGGCCCCCACTGATTGAACTCGGCAATAGGCACAATGTCCACTGTATACTGCGGCGGGGCGAACGTCTGTAGGTCGCACGCCCGGTAATACCACGCCCAACCCTTCACGTCATAGACAAGTAGCACTCGGCTCATACTACCCTCCCGGCTTAGTAAACAGACCGACAAAGCTAGTCTTATGGCTATTCTGCCTCACACATACCAATGGAGACATGGCATCAAGGATACTCTGCCTACTGCGGAAGCGACTAAGGTGTGCCTTATCTTCCTTCTCGGGTGGCTTATGGCCCGGCAGCTCAATCGGGGCTGCCATGTAACACCACTTGTCAAGCACTGATACTATCTGCTCAACGGCCGCCTTGACGTCGTAGCAGTGTTCCAGTGAATGGCAGGCATATACATTCCACTTACCTTCGATAACCTCCGTCATCCGCTCAGCCGGGATATGTTCACACCGGAACCCTAACTCAGTACAGTCGGTGACGAACTCCGGAACCATATCGATACCCACTACTTCCGTGATACCACAATCCCGGAACTGCTCTAGCTCAAAGCCGTGCTGCGGGCCGATAACAAGTACGCGACCTACATCCCATCCGCGTGCTGTTACCTCGTCCACTAATGCCTTGACCCGATGCTTGGCTCCATTACGGATGCCTTCCGTACGACACTTAGACCACGAATACTGTAAAGCGGCATTGCCTTTAGGTTCGCTACTCATGTTAGTTTCCTTTCGCCAGCAGCACACCACGCTGCCGAGCTGTTTTAGATGATAGGTTATGCCCCTTCTCTAAGTGCATCGCCATGGGGCCTGATACGCCTGGCAATGCCTCTACGTCTTGCTCCATCATATTATGCGTCCGGCCTTGCGAAGCGGCGAAGACTCTATCGGCATCTCGCAACAGAATATCGTCAATGCCCCACCGCTGAACGTATCGCTCAAACACCGGGGCTATCAATTCCTTGCGAAACATCGAACCCCAGCCGAGCATTATATCCCAGCAGCCTTCACCGCAAGGTATCATCTGCTTTTTGTACTGCGGGGCCTCATAGAACATGCAGCCGGTTATCTGTTCTGGATGGGCTAATGTCGACTCCCTGATAGCTTCCCAGTTGCGGATAATGTAGTCATCATCTTGGGTGATAATCCAGTCATTCTTAGCATCCATCGAGGCAAGAAACCGACCGTATAGCATCTCGTTTCGCGGGCGATTGTGCATCAACCCTATATATGGGAACCGATCACTTACCCACTCAGGCACGTCCCATACACTACAATCCTCACGGACAACCGGAGGCGAATTATCCCAAACAATTATCTCATCAACCCAATCCAACGCCCGAAGTGAATCAAGTATCAGTGGGATATTATCCGGCCGCATATAGTTGACTACAACCGCTGTTGCCTTCACATCGCTCATGGTTATTCCTTTGGGTTCGCTATCAGGAATCCGACTGTCGGTCCGTAACTGCCAAGCTCCCGCCGGGGTTTCCCCTCGCCGGTTATCAACTCGCCTGGCACCCACTGTATATCCTGGTCCTTGTCGTATTGCGATTCGCCTTCGTCCAGCCACTTGTATTGATCCACAAACCACCCGGCGTCGGTAAAGAATTGGAAACCTACATTCTCTGCCTGTACTCGACTCACATTGACATTCCCGGATGACATCGTGTGCATATCGTGAATTGCGACGAATTGAACATTTGCATGATTCATACACCGCCTGCCAAACAGTATCGCCTCACTACCTTTCGGCCCGTCCAGAAATAACCCCGTCCTGCCGACTGCGGGTGTTATTTCCTCCGGGATAAGTGCCCGGGCATCGCCTTGTCGTAGGCAGATGTTGTGGCTATGTAATCTATCGGATACGCCTGGGCGGATCGTCACGTCGAATGCAATCACCTTTGGTAGGTACTTGCCCCAGACCATCGTGGAACGCCCTTCGTAGATGCCAGACTCAATGAATAGCTCGATACCATACAGGTCGCACATCGCACAGACTGCGAACGCTTCGCTTAGCAATATGCTCCGGGGTCGCCACGGCACCGGCAAAATGTCCTTGAATCGTTCTATGGACTTCTCGCATTGCCCGGCGAATATCTTATCGAAGGCGGTCATGCTTTATCCCATCGTGCAGCGGTTTCTTCCCATAGTTGGCGTTGTTCGTCGCATATGGACATCGGACGCCGGGTGTCACTACGCTTTCCATCCAACAATACTGGGTGCCATGAGCCCTTGTAGTGTATCACGCACGCCGGGCCAACAACAGGAACGCACGTCGCTTCATTCAGTTCACTACACGGTACGCCCCTCATGGTGTATCCACCACGCGATACGATATCACTATAATCTTCCGTGTCTAGCCACCGCCCAAGTACAGCCTGATCGACAGAGCCCCATTCTTTACATGCCAAGTCCACTTGTCCGCGATTCGGTATAATGGCCTCGACGCGTCGAAGCCATTCAGCCATAAACGTCCGATGGCGGAAGTTATCCAGGTCACTAAAGCTGGTAAGTACGATGCCAGCATTTATCATCCACTTGAGATTTTCAGCCTCATAGGTCTTGTAGGTGTAGGTTATCTCAGAATGCCCGAAGTATTGGTCTATCGGCTTAACTAGCATCATGTCAGCATCCATAAATGCCACCCGCGTTCCAGTACAACGTGCTGCCCCTGTTCTCCATAGCCGTAGGTTCAGCGGGATCATGTCGCATGGGTACTCTGGCCTAAGCGGCGGTTGCAACTGGACTGTCTTACTAAGCGGCAGCAACCCCAACACCTTGCGTAGCCATACATCTTCCACATCCTGATGCACGACAATTGCCACAGCATGACGCCCATACACTTCATAGATGCTTTGCAGCAACACCGACGCTAACCGTTGGTATCTCTCGCCAGCGACGCCTATCACGAACTCTATGTTAGTTGTCATCTGCCGCCTCCCTTTCCAGCTTATCGCAATTATAGCGAAGATTCGTTAGTGCATCGATAGCAAACCTAGAATGTAACCCATTGAATCGTATCTGTGGTTTATCCAGTCGTCCAGCTTGCAGTGGTGTCTTGCGGTCCCCGATGCTGTACCGATCTACAAGCCGTTGCGGTGGGTGCATCATTTCATAATGCAGACCATCTGGGCCGCCGACACGATATGATTGCGACTTGCCCATATCCTCATAGCGAACCCCATCAATCGCCGGGTGGCATGTCGGTATCCACACCATGCCACGTTCAACGCGGTACGGTAGGAACCGGCTCCCGTTGGTTAGTTCCTGGCAAGTATCCAACCCGTCAAGGAAAGCCTTTATCCCTGCATGGAAGCATCGCGGCGGAGTGCTGTGCGACATCATCCGCTTAACCTCATGGATCGTATCAAGTGGCCAAAACATATCCGCGTCCACAATCATCATCCAGTCATCAGGTTCGCAGTAGGCACGCTTCTGAGCCATAGCCGAACATCTTGCCTGATTCTCCCTTGGGTTATCGCTTGATCGTATCGTATCGACGACGCTCACATTACCACGCTCTCCCATGTAGGCATCAAGCATGGCCCGAGTCCGGTCAGTTGACCTCGCCGCTTTAGTGTTATCCCAACAGCCCTCGAATATAATAACCCTATCGGCACCCCATGCGTCGATATGCTGCAAGGCTGACTTGACCCATGGCCCGTCGTTCCAGAAACGCCCAACGATTACAAACATTCTCCCCGCCTTTCGATATAGGGATACTTCTCGGCACGGTCGCGGCATACCGCAGCGATATTAGCACCATGCGGATCGTGTGCTTTCTGTGTTCGCCGACATTGCTTATCGTGAACCCTGCGGGTATAGAGAACTTCCCGGACAACCGTAGCCGTGAAGCTTCGTACAATGCGAAGGTTGTAATTGTAGTCCTGAGCAAACCACAATGTTTCATCGTAAAACCCAACCGCTTCCACTGCTTCGCGGCTATACATCACAGACGGGCCAACGATACAATTCTCCCGTAGCATCACCATTGGTATCGCCTTGTCGCTTAACCGGGTCACCTGGTCTAAGTACGGATCGGCTACCTGATTTCCATCCCGGATTGATCTTGCCCACGTTCCAATTAGGCCGATGCCAGGTTCCCATGCCGCCACTTGCTTTGCGAGTCGCTTGGAGTCGCTGTAGTCATCGCCGTCTTGCCGTGCAATGAACTCACCGTCCGCAGCATCAAGGCAGATATTGAGGCTCTTGGTTAGCCCTAGATGTTCCCTGTTGCGGCGGTGATACAAGCGGTCATCATTAACCCCATCCAGATATTCACTGACAGACTCCGACGAACGATCGTCAACTACTATCAATTCTAAGTCAGTATGTGTCTGCCCAAGGATGCTATTGACGGCTTCCGGCAGATACTCCAGGCAGTCACGCACCGGCATGAGTACAGAGACAAGCGGCATTACTTGGGGCCTTTCAGTATGAGCACGTCTTCCTTGGTTAGATCGCAATCTAGCGGTATCACAATAACGTTTGCGAATCGTATATGTAACGCCTCCATGTCTTTAGGCGTTAAGGTGTTACGCCGAATGCCGACTGCCATAATACCGCATGGGGCCAGTATATTGCTATATAACGTATCTAGCCACTGTTCAAGCGGGTAGTGAAACCCTACAGCCAAGAACGATATAACTAGATCAACAGGCGTATTGTCGATACCTGACGGCAACTCATCCTTCGCTAAATCTATCAACTTAAAATCTGTCACGCCGTATGTATCAAGGAAGTCCCACGTTAGCTGCATATCGTTTGTGAAGCCAGGCGTCGGGTTCCAACCCCACTGTTCATGCGTCCCGTTAGAATCAGCCAAGTAGTATCGTGTCGGTGGCGATGGGATATACTTAGCGAAGTGAACGGCCGCACGCCCGAGTCCACAACCCAGGTCAAGTACCCTGCGTGGCGTAGCGTCAATGAACGACTCTACCGCCCGATACTCAGCTTCCGATAGCCGGTCCCAATACGCCCAGTCACCGCTTTTGGTCTGCGATACCTGCTTATTGGCTAGGGCCTCAAACTTTGTCCCGGATAGGTCCATTGTCATTCTCCAAAGGCCATGCCGTGCATCAAGCGAATCTCTCGATGCCGCATACGCCTGATTATCTCTTCGGTGTCCCGGTCGTAGTAGTGCGTGTATCCTTGCGACCGCTTGGTCTTATTGACGACAGTAGGCTCGACAAGTGGCCTTCCTAACGCACGACATGCCGCATGTACAGCCGCCGTTACGTCAGGGAACAGGAATAGCTCCACAGCACCGCCGTCAATGAAGCTCGCCTGGTCTAACCCGTTCCCGCAGTTGTGCCCCCGATACTTAACACCGCACCCTAAACAACCAGCACGCACCCACTGCCGGAAGCCCTCGACAGCCTTGCCGCCCTTATTCAGATACCACGATACCGCATGGTCCCACGGGTTCCTGATAATCGCAAACACGAAACATTCGTTATACCGATTGCCGAGCATCTGTCGATGATGCACTGCCCGCAGGTGTGAACTCTTGCCGCCTAATGCTTGATGTACGCTATGCCCGCCGGTCCGTGGAATATGAATAAAGATAGCCGAGCCGTTCGGTCCGTCGATTGTTCCCGGGTGTCTGTCAGGCCGCATATCATTCTCCAAACTTCCAGTGAAGCATCGCAATCTCACGTTGCCTCATATCGGCAATGACCTTAATGCTGTCATCATCGTAATACGGCACATAGCTATCTAGCCGCGTCTTGTGTCCGATGCGTGGTGCGTCTTTCCTTGGCAGGCCGGTTGCCGCGGCTATTTCGTCAATGGCCCCCTGTATGCCTTCCGGGAACTTGAACACCTTACACGGCCCGCCTGTCATGTACGCTACTTGGTCCAGGCAGTCCGTGATTATCCCGTATTGGGTTATGGTTCGCTTCGGACACCCTTGGGCTACCCACTTACGGAAACCATCAATGTCGCCTTGGTGGTCATCCGCGTTTCCGTTCCCGCGGCTGTGGACGTAGAACGAAACGGCATGGTCCCACGGGTTACGGCTAACGGCTATCGTCTTGACGCACTTATCGTACCTGTCTTTCATCATGGCTTTGCTGACGGCAATCGGCAGGTGCCCGTCCGCACACTTAAATACCATACAGACACTTTGTCCACCGGTTCTCGGTATGTGGACGTATAGCACGCTTCCATCTGGCCCGACGATATGCCCTGGATGCTGGCCGTGTTTTCTCATGCCCATTATGCTTTATCCCATTTGATTTCCATGTAGTCGACGTCCATGCGGACCTTCGGGACCGTGAAGCTGCACCCTGTGATATGGCACTTCTCGAACCTTATCAGGCCAGGACCATCACCTTTCAGTCGATCGAACCTGCAACTATAGAACTTGCAGTTACGGTACGTCCTTGGTTTGAGGCATGGTTGAAACAACGCACCCATGAATGTCTTGCCCTCAATCACACGCACCCCAGTATCGGCGGCCAGTTTGCCCGGCATAGCAAACGGAGCCACCACACAAGCAATGGCAGCCTTCACAAAACCCCTTCTCGTAACCATTTATCGGTTCTCCTTATTCAGGTTTCCGCTGTGCGTGAATAATGGCGTCCACATTAGACGGCACCGTTAGTAGTGACTTGTCACCAAGCTCTTCCTCTACCCTTGCCATAAAACCAGCGTGCATAGCAGCAATAGCCCGCGATATAGCTTCCTGATAAAGCCTCTCAAACTCAATCAGGTCGGCTGATATTTCAAACTCACTATCAAGGGCTAGTACGTCGATCGATCTTATCATTCTGGTTCCACAATATCCTTGACAGTTAACGTTACATGTTCTGACGGCCGTAAGCGGTAACATATAAGATTAAAGAGCTCGCATCGACCCTTCGCCTCTTCCAGGCAGAGAGCTATGTCAGTGCCTTCATCATCCGTTGCCATTATGACATGGTGCCCATAGTAGTCGCTGTCCTCTATGATTACTGCCAGTTCACCACGCTTCAGGTCCCTTACTCGCAGCGGTTGTTCCTTCGGTCCCGCAGGCCACGAACTTGTTACTTCATAGAGCATCGCTATTCCCTTTCCGGTTTCCGCCACTTGTGAATGTAACTATCCGCAGTCGCAATAGACTCGAACCCAGCCGCTTTCGCAACACTGGTTATTTCCTTATCGTACCGCTGCTGATTGCTTTGCTCGCCAAGTCGGTTTGCTGCTATCAGCACATGGCCCCCGGGGCGAAGGTGTGCGAACATTGCCCGGAAGGCACGGCTCCAGTCTGCAAATAGTTCGTCGCTCCACATCCAATACTGCTGCTTGCAATCGTGGTTGATATGGTGCGGTGGCCCGCCGACATGCTCTGCCCAGCATTGAGCAAACGATCCGCGGGCGTTCAGCAGAACCATATCGCCAACCAATCCCGCAACGTCCAGCTTGGAGAGGGTCTGAAAGAATGCCGGGCCGCCAATATATTCAACGTCGAGCTTTTGCCGGACGTGCATCAGCTTCGATAGCCGAAGATATCCTTCACCCATGCCGCCCTCGCCGGTTGGTGCGTCAATACCGATAGCCCTGTGCCCGAAGACCCTTGCCATCTCCAATAGTTCTCCGGCACCAGGTCCAAGGTCCACAACCATTCCAGGCTCGGCGTTAAGTATCTCAGGGCAGTTCTGTGCGATATACTGAAGATGCTCGGCTAACCTTGTCTTGCGGTTGTACTTCTTTCTTAGATAGGCGTCGGCTCGCATTAGTCGGTCGAACTCGACTTGCCATTCTTCGTTCGGCACTGGGTAGAGCGGGAGTTCCATTCCCATGATATCGCCTCCAGCTAAATACATTCCGGTTCTATCTTGTCCCATCGAAACGGCTCCACTGGTTCCCGGTCTATTAGCTTCCGCCACAATGCGAAGAAGTAAGCGGCCCGTGTATTGTAACCCCACTGTTGGATAGTTGCTAGGCCATTCCGTGCTATCCACTTATCCATGCCTGACAATCTTACAATCTGAAGGTCTCTAAGGGTAACCCAGAACGAACCCATATCACGGTATACCAAGCAGCAGTTCCTGGGTATCGGGCCTTCCTTCCCCCAGTCCAGTATATTCCCCGTCCTAGTCGAAACGGCCACACAACCGCAAGCCACGCCCTCTGTGATAGTGTTTGGCGTGCCTTCGTAGTCTTCCTTGGAAGCACAAAGAATATACCGCCCGGAGTTGTACCACGCTGGCATATCGAGGTGGCCGCCGCTACCGGTGCCGTGAATTACATCCAGTTCAACACCATAATTAGCCAGTCGCTTGCCGAGGGGTTCGATCACTTCCTTATAGCCCTTGACGTCTTTCGTCTTGCTGCCCATCCAGAGTGCTCTATTCGGTCGTTCCTCGAACGGCACTGTCGGCTTGAATATATCCAGGTCCACGCCGTTCGGGATACAGCAGCGGTTGAGAATCTTCGGCCAGCGTTCATAGGTTGCGGAGTTGTTGAATATCGCCCAGTCGGCCACTTCGGCTATCTTGTCTTGATGCCTTTGTCTGCGGTCCGGGCCCATGTTGAACGATACCACAAGCGGCATATCCCCGAGGCGTTGCTTGAACTGGCTGGCGTATGTGTAGTCCAATAGGAACACCAAGTCGGCATTATCGAACAGCGACTTGTGAACCGGCCCCTTACATAACGATGCAAGTGTTACCTCGAAGTCGTCCGGTGCGTATTTCTTTAGGGCGGTTGCACGTTGCCAGTATGCCCAGCCGGGTACGTCGTAGAGGATTAGGACGCGGTACTTGCTCATGGACTTTTCTCGCTCCAACGGCCAAGGTTACCGCTCTCTATTTCTTCTGGTAACAATTCATCTGCTATTTGCATAATGAACGCTCCAGGGTCTCCGTCTTCATCCAAGATAGTATTTCTAGCAAGTAGAATTATGTCATCTCTGGTCATCGGTTTTCCCTTTCGTGTATGGTGGAAGTAACCTCGCAAGGAAGTCAAGCATGGGCATGATCCACGGTCTTATCGCTTTGCGTACTTCGCGGAGGCAATCCCCTGACGCACTACGCAACTGACCCGAAGCTGTCTTGCTGTATGCTTGCTCTATCGCTTTCTTCGCCGCGTTTTTCATCAGCCTGTCATTATGGAGATTGACGATATGTACTGCTATCCTCAGACTAGGACATTCTACCACCACCTCTTCGCTGATTACATTCCTATCGCTTGGCACAATGACAGAGAACTCCAGAATACCAAGGGCCGCCAATCCCGCGTCTGCATAGCCGACCTCCCAGTATGACTCTACAACCTGCAATTCCTTGCGGTCCCATGCTTCCGCTGCTGCATGGGCTCCCGATTTGGCTGCCGGTTCACTCATTGCGTTATCCCCAATATCTCAAACGCCCGATGTCGGGCTTCTATGGTCAACCTTCCGTGATCCTTCCGCACACCCAAGGCTACCCGATTATCCAACGCCCCAGGCAATTCCTCGAAGTCCGCTGGTATTACGTTATGGTGGCGGTTCAATAGCATGGAAAACAGCCGGTCTGCTTTGCGGTGGAACACTTCATCCTTGCCGTGTCGTTGGGTGTACTTGCTGAATGCCGCGGATATCCAGTGCCGGCAGAACATCGAACCCCAACCGAGCAATACCTCATGACAATTCCCCCATCGGAGTTTCGCGTCTAGCCTCATGTGTCCCGGGGTTCGTATCGAAGCCGTAATAACTTCCGGGTGTGCCTGATAGTTGTCGTATATCGCCTGCCAGTTGCGTGGTAGGTTATCATCGTCGACCGTGGCTATCGTGTGGTGATTGCAATAGTAGGCGGCTTGGAACCGGCCCCAGGTAAATGCGTTAAACGGCACATAGTTGGGTATACTCTCGACATGGTTGTCTGATTGTTCGCTGCAAACATCTATGAAGCCATCCATCTGCCTACTCTCGCAAACCTTCACCCGTTCATCGTCAATCACCGGCGGGTCCATGTAGCCTGGATTATGCCACACGACAACATCATCCATCCACGGTTGCTCTAGCATCCCGGCAACTATGCGTGGGATGTTCGCTGTCCGGCCGTAGCTTAGGACTACTCCGCTTACACTACGATCCATCGGTGTTTGTCTCTGGGACTATTTCCCAGTCGGTGCCATCGATGTCTTCCTCATCAATAAACTGCGGGGGAGTTCCTGGTCCCCATGGGCTCTTCCCTGCCCACCCTCGCCGTCGCACGCTATTGCCGTTAACGCGATGTCTGACAGCTTCCAGGAAAGTCATCGCTGGCGGTTCAATGAACTCAGCCAGTTCCATAAGGGCCTCACGGGCTGCGATTCGTTCGGCGGCATGCTCTGGCGTTCCACCCGCTCTCGGCACGACAAGCTCGGTTACTATTCTCTCAATCTCACCTTGAATCTCGGCAACAGTTCGCCCGGAAGGTTTCTCTTGTGCTGGCTCGGTGGTGGGAACGAAGATAACAGACTTGTCATCTGCCCGGTCCTTTGTTGTGCAATATGGCTTGCCCTTATCCTCTCCAGCAAGGACGCTACACCTATTGCAAGTTTCATAGGAATAGAAGCATCCAGTACACGAAGGGCAAGATACAACCATCAGCAGGTTATCGTCCTTATCAACGAACCGCCCACCTACCCGCAAGTTCTTATCCACGGCATACCGTCCTTTCGTTAGTTCGCCGCCGAGACCATAGTAAACACCCCAGAGCTATCATAAGCATAACAGCAGT
>SDBS01004357.1_pt1 | contig 13848 bp, 13 predicted proteins | sample 2277091 | NCBI WGS metagenome assembly SDBS01 (sample SAMN10404972, study PRJNA504765) | marine sediment metagenome | isolation source: marine sediment core GS10_PC15, 163 cmbsf | place: Arctic Ocean: Southern Knipovich Ridge | collected 2010
AAAGGAATCTGAAGAAACTACTTATGACAGCGAACAATATGCAGATTTAATAGTTAATGATTTGGCCTCTTCAGAGGAAGAGATAAGCTTTCCCCCTAAAGTAGCTTTTATAATAGATGATTTGGGGTATGAAACAGAAGTGGCGAAAAAAATAATGGAGTTGGAATTTCCTGTGGCACTATCCATATTACCTTTTCTTAGATATTCTGAATTTATTGCAGAAGAAGGTAAAAAAAATAATCAAGAAATTATGTTGCATCTACCCATGGAGTCCACCAATTCCTCTGCCAACCCTGGACCTGGGGCGATTAAATCATATATGTCGGAAGAAGAAATTAGACAGTCTGTCAGAGACAGTATTTTAAATTTCCCTTATATAATAGGGGCTAATAATCATATGGGCTCAAAGATCACCGAAAATAGGGAAATAATGGAGATAGTTTTAGAAGAGATTAAAAGATATAATTTATTTTTCATAGATAGTATAACCACTAAGGATTCCATTGCCTATGAAGTAGCCCAAGAGATGGAAATTGAATCTGCGGTAAGGTCAGTCTTTTTAGATAATGAGAACGATATGGAATATATTAAAGGACAGATGTTGGAAGTTCAAGAGACTGCCTTAAGAGAAGGAGAGGTCATTGCTATTGGTCATAGTCGTATAAATACCTTTTATGTGTTGAAAAGAATGATTCCTGAGCTGATTAGAGCAGGCATAGAAATAGTCCCGGTTTCAGAATTAGTTAAATAAAATTTCCTCTTCGCCCCACCTTGGCAGATTTATAAAATGATAAATATATGTAGGACAGGCGTCCCCCGTCTTTACGAGGGCAGGCCCACCCATTTTGATTTCTAATTGATAAAAAATTGTGTTATTGATACTTTTGTATTATAATAATTTTGTTTCTAAATAAAAGTGGTATATCTTGTATACCGTATCGCGTATGTAATTGGTTAGTTAGTTACCTGGTTAGCTAGTTAATAAATTATTATTAAATTAGTTAACTAAAATCTAAGAAGAAAGTTTTGAATTTTAAATTATAGTTTTTCGTTTTTCACTTAATTAGTATAAGTTTTTTTAATTCAAAACTATACGCTAAACGCTACCCGCTATAGGCTATACTATATACTAACGACTAATAAGGGTGGAGGAGAAATGGAAGATAATAAAATTCGAGTAAGATTTGCACCCAGCCCAACTGGTTATTTACATATTGGCGGAGCTCGAACGGCTTTATTTAATTGGCTTTACGCCAGACATTATAAGGGTACTTTTGTTTTGCGCATTGAAGATACCGACCAAGTAAGGTCTACCGAAGAAGCAGTAAATGTGATATTAGAAGGTATGAAATGGTTAGGTTTAGATTGGGATGAAGGACCAGGGAAAAAAGGAGAATATGGACCTTATTATCAGATGCAACGTTTACACTTTTATCAGGAATATACGGAAAAACTTTTAAAAGACAAAAAAGCATATTGCTGTTATTGTACTAGAGAAGAGTTGGCTGAAAGTAGAGAAAAACAGACAAGAGAAGGTAAAAATCCTAAATATGGTAGGCATTGTTTGAATCTTAATGAAGAGGAAAAGAAAAGATATGAAGCACAAGGTAGAAAATCGGTAATAAGACTTAGAATTCCTGCCAAGAAAATTGTCTTTGATGATTTGTTAAGGGGTGAAGTGACTTTTGATGGCGAATTGCTAAGCGATTTTGTAATCATGAAATCAGACAGAATTCCCACTTATAATTATGCGGTAGTGATCGATGATGCTTTAATGAAAATTGCCAACGTTATAAGAGGGGATGACCATATTTCTAATACTCCTAAACAGATATTGATTTACGAAGCTTTGGGGCTTACTATTCCAAAATTTGCTCACATCCCTATGATTATGGGGCAAGATCACACCAGGTTGAGTAAGCGTCATGGAGCTACTTCAGTTATGGAATATAAAAAGATGGGTTATATCCCGGAGGCAGTGGTAAATTATATTGCTCATTTAGGTTGGTCTTCCGGTGATGAAAGGGAGATATTCTCAAAAGAAGAATTAATTAAAGAGTTTTCTTTGGATAAAATTTCCAAGCATGCTGCTGTTTTCAGTATGGAAAAGTTAAATTGGTTTAATGGTGAATATTTAAAGAATATGTCGATCGATTCCTTAACTAAAATGATTCTTCCCTTTCTTGAGGAAGCTAATTATATTGAAAAGGAAGAAGGTCTTTCACTGATAAAAAATGAGTATATAAAAGAAGTAGTAAAATTGATGCAGGGAAGGTTTAGAAATTTTTCTCAGTTTATTGATTATGCGGATTATTTTTTTATTGATAAAATAAATATTGAACCCCAGGCTTTTCAAAGTGTATTAAACAAGGAGGGAGTATCAGGGATTCTACAAACTTTAAAAGAAAAACTTTCTGCCCTTAAATGTTGGGATGAAGAAAGCATTGAAAATACAGTAAGAGAAGTTGCCTCTTCCTTGCAAATAAAAGGTGGTAAAATTATTCATCCTACCCGCGTTGCGTTGAGCGGCAAAAAAGTAGGCCCCGGTTTGTTTGAACTAATGGTAGTATTAGGTAAAGAAAAAACCGTTAAGCGCTTAAAAGAGGCTATAGAAAAAATAATTAATTAGACTTTTCAAACAACACTATTTAGTATAAAATAAGAAAAGAAAAAAATTATTTTAGAGTTGAGGGATCGTCTAGTGGTAGGACACCAGGCTCTGGATCTGGGAACGGTGGTTCGAGCCCACCTCCCTCAGCCATTATAATTGTAAAATTAGTCGTTAGTGAATAAGTCTAGCTTAGAGCGTGGAGTTAAGAAAGAAAGGAAAAGAAATACAAGAAGTAAATAGACGATAACTTAGTTAATGAGTTAATGGTTAATGAATCGGTAAATTGGTTCTGGCGCAATCGAATAGTGGTTAATTCAGCTGGCTCTCAATCAGCAAACGGGGGTTCAATTCCCCCTTGCGCTACCAATTTTTCTAAAAGTAAAATATAAGTTTAAGCTGAGCAGGAACCACCTGCTTTTTTTATAATATAAAATATTATACTGACCGGTAAAATTGATAAGACAAAAGAGGAATAAAATGAACAATAATAATATTTTTTTAAGCAAAGAAGGCTTGAAGAATTTAAAAGAAGAAATAAAGCATTTAGAAGGAGAAAAAAGAAAAGAGATACAAGAAGATATTGGCCGGGCCTTAGAATACGGAGATATATCTGAGAATGCAGAATATAATATAGCTCAGGAAGCTCAACGTATGAACGAAATAAGTATTGTTAGATTAAAGCAAAAGTTAAGTTGGGCTAAAATAGTAGACGAAAATTGCTATACGGAAGGAATTGGTATTGGCACAACTTTAAAGCTAAAAAATTTAGATTCTGGAGAAGAAATCGAATATATCTTTGTTCCGGATGACCAAGTAGATTTTGCTCATAACAAGATATCTATAGGTTCTCCCTTAGGACAAGCCTTTTTAGGTCACCAGGAAGGAGAAGAGGTTAAGATCGAAGTTCCTATCGGAATATTAAGATACAAAATATTAAAAATTTTAAAATGAAAACCAAAATATTAAAGATAAATCCCAAAAAAATAGATTCAGCTAAGATTAAAATAGCTGCAGAAGAGATAAAAAAGGGTAACTTAGTGGCTTTTCCAACCGAAACAGTTTATGGATTGGGGGCAGATGCCATCAATGAGAAAGCGGTTGCGAAAATATTTCAAGCCAAAGGAAGACCTTTTAATGACCCGTTAATTGTCCATATTGCAGATGTAAAAGAATTGAATAGATTAGCCAAACATGTTCCTCAGATAGCTTTAAAATTAGCTAAAATATTTTGGCCTGGTCCCCTCACTTTGATCTTTAAAAAATCCGAGTTAATTTCAGATATTATTACTGCAGGTCTTGATACAGTGGCCATAAGAATGCCTGCTGATAATATTGCCTTGAGTCTAATTAGAGAAGCTCAAACTCCTATCGTTGCTCCCAGTGCCAATCTTTTTAGAAGGATAAGCCCCACCACCGCTCAGCATGTAGCCGATGATTTGGACAGTAAAATTGAGATGATTATTGATGGAGGTAAGACAAAAGTGGGAGTAGAATCTACTGTTCTCGATATAACCGCTAAACCGGTTCAAGTGTTACGGGCAGGGGGAGTATCAGTAGAACAATTAAAAGAAGTAATTGGTCAGGTAAAAATAGGAGAGGAATTAGAAAGAGGATTTCGTTCTCCCGGAATGTTAAACAGTCATTATTCTCCCCGAGCCAGATTAATTTTAGTGGAAGAGAGAGAAGAAGCTCAAGTAAGAGAAGTTTTTAGATTGGCTTTAGAATATAAAGTACAAGGATTTAAAGTGGGGATAATGGCTAAAGAAGAAAATCAGAACAAGTATAATGGATTTCAGGTTAAAGTAATTGGTAAAGGCAGTGAGTTAAACATTTGTGCAACAAATCTCTTCTCAACTTTAAGGAGCTTTGATAAAGAAGGGTTTGAGATTATTATTGCTGAAGGATTAGAAGAGCAGGGTTTGGGTTTGGCCATAATGGAGCGATTAAGAAAAGCCGCTGTTTCTAAATAAATATATTTGTGTAAACTTTTCTTCTCTTTTCTATATTTCCTTTTCTTCACGCGATACTCGATACGAAACAATATTTGACAGAAGCAGAATGGTATGTTAATATTTTAGAAAATGTTAAGGAGTAGATAAGGTGGTTTCAAAAAGAGAATTTACTAAATTAACAAATCCCTTTAATTTTTATTTTTACTATTATTCCACCGATGTTTATGCCTTAACATCTTAGAAGTTTAAAATAAGATATTGTGGGCATAGACATCGGTTTTATGCCTATGATATCTTTATATATTTACATATAAAGGTCATAGGTTTTTTAAATTCCTATGGCCTTTTTTATTTTATGAGAAAAATCGTGTCAGAGAACCGTCTCCTGGCATGAAAAAGGAGATATGCATATGCTAGTACGAGGAATAAGAGGAGCTATAACTGCTGGTAGCAATACTAAAGAAGAGATTATAAAAAGAACTAAAGAATTATTAACCACCTTAAAGAAAGAAAATGATTTTAAAATTGAAGATATAGCAAGTATTTTTTTCAGTATTACTCCTGATTTAAATGCTGCTTTTCCGGCTCAAGCAGCACGAGAATTAGGCTGGAACAAAGTCCCCCTTTTTGATTTACAAGAAATAGATGTTCCGGGTAGTTTACCCCGATGTATTCGAATATTAATTCAGATAAATTGTCAAAAAAGCCAACCAGAAATAAAAGCTTGCTATTTGAGAGGGGCGAAAATATTAAGAAAAGATTTAATTAAAGAAACTTCAGACCAAAAGGAGGGTGAATTTAAATGATTATTGTGATGAATAGCAAAACTGATGATGCTGATGTAGAAAAAGTGATACAGAAATTGCGCGAAATGGGACATAAAGTACACATCTCTCGAGGGGAAAGACGGATTATCTTAGGAGTAATTGGTGATGTGGAAAATTTAACTTCTGTACCCTTTTATGCCTTTAATGGAGTAGAAGAAATTATCCGTATTATGAAACCTTATAAATTGGCAAGCAGGGAATTCAAGGATTTTGATACTATCATTAAAGTAAAAGATGTAACTATTGGAGGAAAAGAAGTAATAGTAATGGCAGGGCCTTGCGTTATAGAAAACGAGAAACAAATGTTTGAGACAGCTCAACAAGTGAAAGCTGCTGGAGCAAAGATATTACGGGGAGGAGCCTTTAAACCTCGGACTTCTCCTTACAGCTTTCAGGGATTAGGGGAAGAAGGTTTAAAGTTGTTGGCTCAGGTGGGGAAAGAGACAGGTTTAGTAGTTGTAACTGAAGTGATGTCGGTTAACCAGATAGAGCTGGTAAGTAAATATACCGATATATTTCAAGTAGGCGCTCGTAATATGCAGAATTATGTATTGCTAAAAGAATTGGGTAAAACTAAAAAACCAATATTATTAAAAAGAGGACTGTCAGCTACCATAGAGGAACTATTATTATCAGCAGAATATATTTTATCTCAGGGGAATTATGAAGTAATATTATGTGAGCGAGGAATTCGTACTTTTGAAAACTATACCCGCAATACTTTGGATTTAAGCGCAGTACCTGCATTAAAGAGGTTGAGTCACTTGCCCATAATTGTAGATCCCAGCCATGCTACTGGCAGATGGAGATTGGTTAGTCCAATGGCTAAGGCTGCCATGGCTGTTGGAGCGGATGGCTTACTTATTGAGGTCCATCCTGATCCCTGTAGTTCGCTCAGTGATGGAGCTCAAACTTTAAAGATCGATACCTTTATTCAATTAATGAAAGAAATCAAGCCGATAGTTCAGGCGATAGGAAGAGAATTTGGCACTCCTGCAGAACATGAATTAGAGAGGATGAAAAATTAAGTGGAAATTGTTTTAGAGAAAGTTAGCAAATTAAAAGGAAAGATATCTGTTCCGGGAGATAAATCAATCTCTCATCGCTCTTTGATTTTAGGGTCTATTGCTCAAGGTGAAACTCGAATATATAATTTTTTGGATTCTTTGGATTGCCTTAAAACTTTAGAGTGTATGCAGGCCTTAGGAGCAGAAATAGATTTAAGTAAAGATAATTTCATTAAGATAAAAGGCAAAGGGCTATATGGATTACAAGAACCGAAGGATATGCTTGATGTAGGAAATTCGGGAACAACCATACGCCTATTAACCGGTCTGCTTAGTGGGCAGAATTTTTATTCTGTTCTAAATGGTGACAATTCAATCAGAAGAAGACCTATGAAAAGAGTGGTCGAACCCCTTAGATTAATGAGGGCAGATATATGGGGAAGAAAAGATGGTCAGTTTGCTCCTTTAAGTGTTAGAGGAAATAAGCTCAATCCTCTTCACTATACTTTACCAGTAGCCAGTGCTCAGGTAAAAACCGCACTCCTTCTGGCTGGGCTTTATGCTACTGGTGAGACAGTTATTAAAGAACCTCTGCCTACCAGGGACCATACCGAGAGGATGTTAGAAATTATGCAGGCAGATATAAAGATTTCTTCTCCTGAAATTAAAATAAAGGGTGGAAAGGAATTAAAAGGTACTGAGATTTTCATACCCGGTGATATTTCTTCTGCTGCTTATTTCATAGCAGCTGCCGGTATATTAAGAGATTCACAGGTTATAATTAAACAGGTAGGGGTTAATCCTACCAGGACCGGAATAATTAAAATATTAAAAAAAATGGGGACAAAGATTGATATTTTAAATTACCAGATAAAATCAAATGAACCTCAGGCTGATTTAATGATAGAATATTCAAAACAAAAGGGAATAGAGATTAAGAAAAAAAATGTGCCTTTCTTAATCGATGAGTTACCCCTTATTGCGGTGGTGGCAACTCAGGCGCAGGGTAAAACGGTAGTAAGTGGGGCAAGAGAATTAAGGGTAAAAGAGACTGATCGTATAAAAGCAACAGTAAATGAATTAAAAAAGATGGGAGCAGATATTGAAGAGAAAGAGGATGGTTTTATAGTAACTGGCCCATCCAGGTTAAAGGGGGCAGTCTGTGAAAGTTATAATGACCACCGAATTGCTATGTCTTTAGCAGTAGCTGCTCTATTGGCTGAGGGAAAAACAGTTATAAAAAATTCAGAATGCATAGATATATCTTTTCCCGGATTCGAAAAGACTTTACAAAATTTGATTAATTTTTAATCTGTCATTGCGAACATAGTGAAGCAATCTCTATAAAGAATTAAGGTGGGGGTGTAGGTGTAAATGAAAAAAGAAATCAACGGAAAGACCAAAATAATCGGAGTAATCGGTAAAAATATAGAAAATAGTCTTTCCCCACTTTTCCATAATCAAATAATACTTAAATATTCTTTAAACTTTTGCTATTTACCCTTTCAAGTAGCAGAGACTGATTTAAGTAAAGCTATCCAAGGGATAAAAGCCCTGAATATAAAAGGCGTAAATATCACTTTCCCTTACAAAGAAAAGGTAATTAAATTTTTAGATGAAATGGACGAATCTGCTCGGAGAATCGGAGCAGTAAACACTATTGTTAATAATAAAGGATTTCTCACCGGTTACAATACTGATGTAATTGGTTTTAAGAAAAGTCTGCAGGAAGATGGGAAGTTTGTCATAAAAGAAAAAAAGGCAGTTATTTTGGGAGCGGGAGGAGCTGCTCGGGCAGTAGTTTACGCTCTCTTAGAGGAAGGCATAGAAGAAGTATGTATTTTTAATCGAACTTTGGAAAAGGCGAAAAAGATCAAACAAAATCTTTCGTCCTTTTTCCCTAAAAGCCGTATTAGTGTATTTCCTTTAGAGGGAGAGGATTTAAAAGATAAAATAGAGAAGGCCCATTTTTTAGTTAACACCACTTCTTTGGGAATAGCACCCTGGGTCGATAATACTCCTTTACCTAATGAAAAATTGTTTCACCCTAATCTCTTAGTCTATGACCTTATCTATCACCCAGCGAAGACTATTTTTCTAAGACAAGCTGAGAGGGCAGGAGCAAAGATAATTAATGGCTTACCGATGTTGGTTTATCAGGGAATAGAGAGCTTTTATCTTTGGACTGGCCTTAAGCCAGAAGGGAAGGAAGTACTAGAAATAATTAAAAAGAGCGTTTGGATTGCTGAGAAGCCGAAAAGAAAGGAGAAAGAGGGAAAATGCTAAGATTTCTTGATGCGGGAGAATCTCACGGAAAATGTTTGTTGGGAATAGTAGAAGGATTGCCGGCAGGTCTTTGCTTAAAAGAAGAAAAGATCAATCTTGATCTAAAAAGACGTCAAGGGGGGTATGGCAGAGGAGAGAGGATGAAGATTGAACAGGATCGAGTTGAGGTATTATCCGGATTAGTAGAAGGAAAGACTATAGGAAGTCCTCTTGGCTTAATGATAAAAAATAAAGACTGGGAGAATTGGCAAGATAAAAAATATCCCTCTTTAACTATTCCTCGACCAGGACATGCGGATTTTGCCGGTGCGATAAAATATGGATTTAAAGATGTAAGGAAAGTTTTAGAAAGAGCCAGTGCTCGACAGACTGCTATGAGGGTGGCTATAGGCTCGGTTGCAAGCTCCCTTTTAGAAGAATTCAATATAGAAGTTTATAGTTATGTATTAAGGATTGGACAGATTAAAGCAAAGAGAATCACTTTTTTTAATCGAGAAGTTAAAGAGGAAATTAATAAATCCCCTGTGTATTGCGTAGATGGAATAGCATCAATCGGAATGTGTAGAGAAATTGATCGAGCTCGGGAGAAAGGAGATACTTTAGGCGGGGTATTTGAGGTGGTAATTACTGGAGTCCCTATTGGCTTGGGAAGTTATGTCGAGTGGGATAGGCGTCTGGATGCTCGCTTGGCTTCAGCTCTGATGAGTATACCAGGGGTAAAGGCAGTAGAGATAGGTGAAGGAGTAGAGGCTTCGAAGAAGAAAGGTTCGGCTGTCCATGATGAAATCTTTGTTCAAGAAGAGCAAAGAAAAAATTCCTCCCGGTATTACCGAAAGACTAATCGTGCTGGTGGCATAGAAGGCGGGGTGACCAATGGAGAAGGGGTGGTAATTAGAGCTTATCTTAAACCAATACCTACTCTAATTAATCCCCTTCGTTCTATTGATTTTGCCACCAAAAAGGAGACAAAAGCAATTTATCAAAGGTCTGATATATGTGTAGTTCCAGCTGCCAGTGTAGTGGGAGAAGTAGTAGCAGCCTGGGAGATAGCAACAGCTTTTTTAGAAAAGTTTAATGGAGATTCATTAGTCGAAATTAAAGAAAATTACAAAAACTACAAGAAGAGGCTTCAAAAGATATGAAGAGGAATATTATCATTACAGGTTTTATGGGTACCGGCAAGAGTGCAGTGGCCAAACAATTAGCTTGTAAGTTAAAAATGGAATATATAGATATGGATCAGATTATAGAAGAAAGCCAGGGGATAAGTATAGCAGATATTTTTTCCAGATATGGGGAGAATTATTTTCGACAACAAGAGAACAGATTAGTGAAAGAATTATCCCAAAAAGAGAATATGGTCATTGCGACCGGTGGAGGGACATTCCTTTTTCCAGAGAATGCCAGAATATTAAGCCAGAAAGGAAGCATAATTTGTCTTTATGCCAATTCCCAGACTATCTATAATCGGGTAAAAAAAAAGAATGACCGGCCACTTCTAAACGGAGAAAATATTTTAGATAAGATTAATCATCTCTTGAAAGAAAGAAAGAAAATATATGATAATATAAAATGGAAAATTGATACCACTAATTTTACAACTCAGGAAGTCGTGGATAAGATAATAAATCTTTTAAAGTTAGAAAGGTGAGTAGGTGAAGGTGAAAGAGATTACAGTAAAAATTACAGAAGATAAAGAATATAAGATTTGCATAGAAAGGGGAATTCTTAATAATTTAGGCGAGCATTTATCTAAGACAATAGAAAATAAAAGAATTATTATAATTACTAATTCTTTAGTAAACAACCTATACGGAGTTAAACTTTTATCCGCTTTGAGAAAGGGTGGGTTTAACTCTGATTTAATAGAAGTGCCCGATGGCGAAAAATATAAATCCCTATCTACGGCAAAATATCTCTATGATGAATTATTAAAAAGGAAAGCAGACCGAACCACTGCCCTTATAGCTTTAGGTGGAGGAGTTATAGGAGATTTAACCGGATTTGTCGCTGCTACTTACCTGAGAGGCCTGCCTTTGGTGCATATTCCTACCACTCTTTTAGCCCAGGTAGATAGTAGTATCGGGGGGAAAGTGGCAGTTGATCATCCTTTAGCTAAAAATATAATCGGGAGTTTCTATCAGCCAAAGGCAGTTTACACCGACCCGGAAGTTTTGCAGACCTTATCAGACAAGGATATAGAAAATGGAATGATAGAGGCTATAAAAATGGGAGCCATTAAATCTCCTACTTTCTTTAAATGGTTAGAAAAAAATATTGATCAATTATTAAAAAAACATAAAGACCTACTGTATGAAGTTGTTAAAGAAGCCGTTTCTTTAAAGGTGGACATAGTTTTAAAAGACCCCTGGGAAAGCGGACTACGTAAAATACTAAACTTTGGCCATAGTATTGGCCATGCCCTGGAAGTAAGGGCAGGATATCAGGATTCAAATCATGGGGAAGCAGTGGCCTTAGGTATGTTAATCGAAACTAAAATAGCTCATAATAGAGGGATGTGTTCAGAAGAGTTTGAGGAAAAAATTAAACGAATATTATTATTCTTACGAAATCAGGAATCTATATTTAAGCATATTAAAAATTTAGATTACAACCAGCTCTGGGAAACTCTTACCTTAGACAAGAAAAATTCTCAAGGTAAAGTAATATTTATTTTACCAGAAGCTCTGGGAAAAGTCAGTCTGGTTGATAGCATCACCAAAGAAGAAACAATAAAAGCTTTGGAAGAATTTAAAAAGGAGTGGGGATTATGTTAAAGATAGGAATAATAAATGGACCAAATTTAAATATGCTCGGAAAAAGAGATCAGAAAATTTACGGAAATTTAACTTTAGAAGAAATGAACTGTAAAATAAAATCTTTTGCCGAGACGGAAGGCATTGAGCTGGTCATAATGCAGTCCAATTTCGAGGGGGAGATTATTGAATTTATTCAACAGAACTCGTCAAAGCTAAATGGTTTAGTTATCAATCCGGCTGCTTATACTCATTACAGTTATGCTATTGCCGATGCCCTAAGAGACTGCTCTATCCCGGTAATCGAAGTTCATCTTTCCAACATATTTTCCCGAGAAGATTTTCGGGGTAAATCAGTGACCGCTCCAGCTTGTATAGGGCAGATTGCCGGCTTCGGCTGCCAGAGCTATATTCTTGCTATCCATGCTCTTCAAGATTTATTAGAGAAAAAATCAAAAAATATTAAATAAAATATTTCTAATTCTGTCATTCCTGTTTTTAGTAGAGGAAATTACTGTACAGGATAAAGGTGTGGGGGAAAAGGAGAAAGCAGGAATCCATAAATAAGGGAGAAAAACAAAATGAAAGAGGAAAGCGACTTTAAAAAAATAACCATCATCGGAGTAGGTCTAATCGGTGGCTCACTGGGATTGGCTTTAAAAGAAAAGAAACCAAATTTCAAAATTGTAGGAATAGATAAACAAGAAATAATCGAAAAAGCAATTACTCGAGGGGCAATCGATGAAGGAACAGTTAATCTCGAAGAAGGAATAAAAGAAGCTGATATAGTAATTATTGCTACACCTGTAAAAACGATTTTAAATATATTGACCCAAATTAATCCTTTTCTAAAAAAAGGATGTGTAGTAACTGATACCGGGAGCACTAAAGGGCAAATTGTAGAGAGAGCCGATAAAGTACTGTCCAAATATATATTTTTTATTGGTGGTCACCCCATGGCGGGTTCAGAAAAATATGGCATAGATTCGGCAAATTCCCACCTTTTTCAAGGTAAAACCTATATCCTAACTCCTACTAAAAAAAGTAATTTAATAGCAATAGAAAAGATATTTTCATTAATCAAGATGATAGGTGCAAATAGATTAATTTTATACCCTCTCGAGCACGACAGAATTGCTGGCGCAGTAAGTCATTTACCGCAAATTATGGCAGTTTCTCTAACTAATATGATAGGTGCATTAGCTCAAGGAGAAAATAACAACAATTATTTTAAAGCCGCAGGAGAGGGATTTAAAGATATGACCCGGGTTGCTTCCAGTCCTTACAAGATATGGGAAGATATCTGTGATACTAATCAAGAAAATATTTTGGAAATGATTCGGGAATTTAGAAATTACCTTGGTGTAATAGAAGATAAACTCAAAAATAATCCCAGCAGTTTAAAAGAAGAATTTCAAAAAGCAACCAAATTAAGAGAAACCCTTTAAATTAAAATTTTCTGTTATTGCGAGCTCCGATTTTTCGGAGCGCGGCAATCCCACAAATGTTATCCACCATTTTATTCTTATTGAGAATTCCCCTAATTTATGCTATAATTTGACTGCAAGATGAGGGAAGAATTATGAGTTTTGCCAATAGAGATGAAGTAAAAAATGTAGCTGTAAACAGAAAAGCACGACATGACTACCATATATTAGACTCTTATGAAGTTGGACTGGTCCTAAAAGGAACAGAAGTAAAGTCTTTAAGAGAAGGCAAGGTTAGCTTACGGGAAAGTTTCGCTCAATTTGAAAATAACGAACTTTATATAATGAGTATGCATATTTCGCCTTATGCTTTTGGTAATATATTCAATGTTGACCCCAGAAGGAAACGTAAATTACTTATGCATAAACGAGAAATTAACCGTTTAAGAGGGCAGGTTGAGGAGAAGGGTTTAACTCTGGTGCCTTTGCGAATTTATTTTAAAAGAGGTCATGCCAAGATCGAATTGGCTCTGGCTAAGGGAAAAAGGTTATACGATAAACGACAAGCATTAGCTGAAAAAGATGCCCAAAGAGAAATAGAAAGAGAATTAAAGAATAAAGAATGGGGGCGATAGGTTTCGACAGGGATAAGAGAGGTAAAAACAGCGAGTCGAGGTTCCATGTCCTCGTAAAACCGTGGAAAAACATTAAATGCTAACGATAAACAATTAGCATTTGCAGCTTAATTAAGCTGCACGTCTGTAATGGTTTTGTGTCTACGAGACCTTTATGGGTGTAACATAAAGTAGACTATCTTTTTCCTTACTGCCCTGGAAGGTAAAAGAGAAAATTAAGGGCTGGCTCAATTTACATCCTGTCTATGGGAGGTAAAAAGAGCGAGAACCAAATCATAGACTACACTCGTAGCGGTTCTTACTGAAATATCTTTGGACGCGAGTTCGAATCTCGCCGCCTCCACCAA
>SDBS01004358.1_pt1 | contig 13847 bp, 11 predicted proteins | sample 2277091 | NCBI WGS metagenome assembly SDBS01 (sample SAMN10404972, study PRJNA504765) | marine sediment metagenome | isolation source: marine sediment core GS10_PC15, 163 cmbsf | place: Arctic Ocean: Southern Knipovich Ridge | collected 2010
GGTGTTTTCTGCTTTAAAGAAGAAAGGTATAGCTGAAGAAGATTTAAAAGAATACGCCATTGCCGGCTGTCAGGAACCATTAATTAAAGGCAAAGAAAATGGGAACACTACTAATAGCTGGTTGAATCTGGCTAAAGTTTTAGAAATTTCTTTAAATAATGGGTATTCATTAATTACCGGGGAAAAGTTGGGTCCTTCTTATGAAGAATTGGGCCTGGAAGAAAATCCTTTTAGCTCTTTTGGGGAAACTAAAAAAATTTATTATCGTTATCTGGATTTTTTTATTGAGAAGATGGTAAAGGCAGCCAATGAATGCACCGAAGCTCTTTCTTTATTGCCGGTTCCTTTTGCTTCTTTTTTTATGGGAGGAGGAGAGACTGGAATCGACATGAGAGATTGTAGTAGCGGTCTGGGGACAAAATATAATGCTTCCGGCTGTTTGATTCATGGTTTAGGGGTCACTGCTGATTCCTTGACAGTAATTAAATACTTCTTTGACGCCAATTCTAAAATGGAGTTTCCCCTGAATGGTTTAATTGCTTCCTTGAAGAAAAATTTTGAAGGATTTGAGGAATTACGAAATATTATCCAAAAAATTCCCAAATTTGGGAATAATATTCCCTATGCTGATAAAGAAGCAGTAGAATTAGCGAAAATAGTTAGTGAAAAAATCAATCAACAAAAAAATCCTTTTGGTGAGAATTTCGCTGCTGACTGGAGCAGCCCTAGTACTAATTTGCTTTATGGATACTGGACAGGAGCTACACCTGATGGAAGAAAAGCGCGGGAAGATTTAAGCTTTGGGCTTGATCCCTCTACGGGGATGGCTACAAGTGGTCTTTTAACCAGAATTCTTTCTCAATCAAAATTAGATTATGAAATTATAACCGGTGGTTCAGCAGTAGCAATGAGTATTGATCCACAAGGTATCAAAGGGCTGAATTTAAAAGAGAAGGCGCAGTATTTAAAAGATATTATTTCCGCGATATTTGGCTATAGTCCTGCGGTAGAAGGAAAAGGTTTGGGATATGTTTATTTTAATGTTTTTTCTTTTGAACAATTATTAGATGTAGCTGAACACCCTGAGAGATATCCTTATCCGGTTATAGTAAGAATTCATGGTCAATATGGTGATGCCCGAAAACTATCTCCTGATATTTTGAAAAAGGATATTATCCCCCGCTTAGATCCGGGGTCAGTCTCTTTTTGAGAAATATTTACTTTGATCCCTTTGTTTTTTATTATCTTAGATAAGGCTATCATCTTTCGGTTAGAAGGAGGCATAAGATGTAGCAAATGATAGTTTTTTCCTAAGGCTCTCCATTTATAGATCCCGTGTCTTCCGTATTTTAATAGCTCTACTTTGAGCCCGTTTTTCATGGGAGAAAGAAAATCGGCAATATCTTGAAAATTCTCTTCTAAATCATTATATCCTGGGATAACAGGAATTTCTATCCATAAATTTTTTCCAGCCTCATAAGTTTTTTTGATGTTATACAATACTTGTTTATTATCTTCCCCTACCAATTTCTTATGTATTTCTGAATTAAAATGTTTGATGTCACAGAAAACTAAATCCAGATAAGGGAGGGATGTAATAAATTGAGGAGATGAACCGTTGGTTTCAACTGCAGTAGGAAAGTCGAAATATTTGAGTCCTTTAAGAATTTCAAAATAGAAATTCCATTGGGCGGTAGGTTCTCCTCCGGACAGGGTTACACCATAGGGGAGATGGTCTTTGATAAATCTTTGGTAAGGTAAGATTTCTTTAATAGCTTCTTTTACCGTTACTTCTTTACCGATAATTTCTTTAGAGCCATTCTCATGGGTTAATTCGGTCTTTCCGAAGGGTATGCTTTCAGGGCTGCTACACCAGGGACAGCAGAAGTTGCAGCCTTTAAAATAGATAATACTTCTCCATCCAGGGCCCTCTTTTGAGGCACCATGTTTTATATTTATAATAATGCCTTTAGTATTTTCTTTATATTTATTCATAAAAGTTCCTTTTTATTTTAATTGCCTAAATTTTAATATATTATTTTACTTTTATCAAAAAAATATTTTTTTTCTTCCGGATGTTTTAAAAAATATTAATATTTCATTTTTAATAAAAGAGGATTTTTAAATATTTTGCAGAATATAATCTATAAGTTAAATATTTTGCCTTCAAGATTTTAAAAAGATTGAATTAAAGAAAAAGAGGTAAATAAAATGAACGAGGTTTTAAGTTTTGGTATGGTAGGTGGTGGAATTGACTCTTTAATCGGCGAAGTTCATCATAAAGCAGCTTCTTTTGACCGTAAAGCAAAATTGGTTGCCGGATGTTTTTCCAGAAGTTATGATAATACTTTATCTACAGGGAAAAAACTGGGTTTGGATTCCGTAAGACTCTATAAAAATTTTAAGGAAATGACCGAGAAAGAGGGAGTAAGAGAGGATAAAATTGATTTTATTATCATTGTGACCCCGAATAATTCACATTTTGAGATAGCCAAAGCTTTTTTAGAAAAAGGTATTAATGTAGTTTGTGATAAGCCTTTGACCTTGAAAGTTGAAGAGGCTGAAGAATTAACAAATTTAGCCAGGAAAAGAGATTTACTTTGTTGTGTGACTTATACATATTCCGGTTATCCTATGGTAAAACATGCTCGGGAAATAATTGAAAGAGGTGAGATTGGTAAGATTCGAATGGTAATGGGAGAATATCTCCAGGAATGGCTGGCTATGCCAGTAGAGAAAGAAGAAGGGAACAAGCAGGCATCCTGGCGAACTGATCCCAAATATTCCGGAAAGTCTAATTGTGTAGCGGATATTGGAAGTCATGTTGAAAATACTGTCTCTTATACAACCGGATTGGAAATCGATTCTCTTTGCGCTAATTTGGATATTTTTGTAAAGGGAAGAGCACTCGATGATAATGCAGAGGTTTTAGTCAAATATACCAGCGGGGCTCGGGGAATTTACTGGTGTTCGCAGGTGGCTATCGGGTACAATAATGGTTTAAAAATCCGTGTTTTGGGAGAAAAGGGATCTGTAGAATGGGAGCAAGAAAAACCTGATTATTTGAAAGTTGCTTTTTATGGTCAGCCAGTTCAGATTTTATCTCGGGGGAGAGATAATTTATATCCTCTGGCCTTGAGGGTCTCTCGACTCCCTGGAGGGCATCCCGAGGGTGTATATGAGGCTTTTGCCAATATCTATTCTAATTTTTCCGATGCCTTACTGGCCAAAAAGGTAGGAAACCCTTATCAGAATCAGAAGGAAGTTGATTTTCCTACCTTTGAAGATGGCGCAAGAGGTGTCAAATTCATTAATCTATGTGTGGAAAGCTCACAAAAAGGAGCCTGTTGGATATCAACAAGGTGATTTAACCCGCAAAACAGGGTCTTTGTTCTTTGATACAAAATAATTTATTTAAAGATTAACTTTTTAGTAAACAAATAATTTGCTTTGATAGCTTTAATTGATTAAAATGATAAAAAACTTATTTTTAATTATTTGAAGGAGCGGGAGGTAGACATGGTGAATAGGGCAAAAGTTTATTTTACAGATTTAAGAGCAAAACCGGGAAAGAATTTATTGGATAAATTAAAGAAATTAGTTTTGGAAGCCGGGATTAAAGAGATTGATTTTAAGGATAAGTTCGCAGCCCTAAAAATTCATTGGGCAAAATCATTAACATTAAAGAGATTAATAAGCATAGATTAATCATTTGATATTTTAAGGAAAAGTTGTATCCTAGATGAATAATATGTTTATCTTAGAGAATAGTTTAGTAGGATTATTATTTACTTATTTTGTATTAAATTTCAAGAGAATCTGTCTTTCTTTTTGTGAATTAAAATTAAATACCTTTTTGAGGTATGAAAAACCCCCACAAGTTCTTGACACCAACGTTTTATAGATAGTGTAAAATTTTAGTAGGGGTTTTAAATAAAAAGTTGACAAAATTAAAATTCATCGTGTATAATATAAATAATTGAAGATATAGAATATGTTTCTATAATACAGAAATAGAATAAGGTAAACAAAATGAAAAAAGCAAATCCGAATTACCCCATAAAAGTTCTGGATAAAACCTTCTCCATTCTGGATATTTTACTTCAACATGGTTCCACCATGCATATGACTGAAATCGCTGAAAAATTAGGATTATATCCCAGCACCATCCACCGCATATTAGATACCCTAAGGCATTGGGGTTATGTAGAACAGGACCCTAAAACCCAAAAATACCGATTAGGTTTGAAGTTATTAGAATTAGGTATGGCTAAACTTCACCAAATGGATCTTGCAAGAGAAGCTACTCCTTATTTAAAAGAATTAGTAAAGCAGTGTAATGAAACTGTTCATTTAGGAGTTTTGGAAGGAGGAGAAGTTCTTTACTTGGCCAAAGAGGAGTCTTCTCAAACCATAAGGATGATCTCTTACGTGGGTAGAAGAGCTCCCCTCCACTGTACTGCTTTAGGAAAGGTGCTATTAGCCTATCTTTCAGTGGAGGAAAGAAAGAAGATATTGGGAGAAAAAGTGCTTTCTCCCCTTACCGAGAATACCATCACTGATAAAAGGGAATTAGAAAAAGAACTTAGTAAAGCAAGAGAACAAGGTTTTGCCTTAGATAGGGAAGAAAATGAGAAAGATGTTCGTTGTATAGCTGCCCCCATTAGGAATCATCAAGGGGAAGTAATAGCTGCTATTAGTATTTCAAGCCCTATTTTCAGAATAGATAAAAACGCACAAAATAATCTAAAAGAAGCTCTTATCGAAGCAAGTGAAAAAATATCTACACGGTTAGGATATAATGGGGAAAATGAAATGAGTGGGGAAAAGAAGTAAAATTTTAAGTGTATAGTATTTTAATTTATAAAAAAGAGGGAAGAATTTATTATACTTGAAATTGAGTTATTTACTTGCATATTTAGTCTCATAGTTAATACGTAAATATGGTCGGAAGGAGTGGGTGAAGAAATAGACCATTTTGTTAATAAAATAAAAAATGAAGAAATTTTTAAAGGAGGAAATTTTTAATGTTTAAATATAAAATAATATTATTTTTAGCGTTAACTATTGTTTTAATTATGGGAATATTTAGTTTTGGTTATGCTGCAGATCCGATTTTACTGGGTGTGTCGATACGATCTTTAGCCAATCCTTACCATGCAGCACTTGGTGAAGGTGGGAAGTTGTATGCTCAGTTCTTAGGGCAGGAGGAGAATTATGTCATTCTTGCTAGTGAGGGATCAAGCGAAAAACAATTGAATGATATCAAAGCTTTAATTGCCCGGTCAAAAGGAGAGGTTGTTTTCCTTGTTGATCCAAATGAGTCACAGGATTCCCTGGCAATCGCTATTGAGTGTGAAAAACAGAAAGTTTATTTTGTAACTCAGTGGAATAAGCCTGATGATGTTAAGGTCAGTGACTATAAATACTGGGTCACCCATATCGGGATAGAGAGTGTTGCAACCGGATACGAAACAGCGAAAACTCTTTTTGATGCGATTGGCGGAGAAGGTAAAGTATTTGCAGTTTTAGGAATGTTAGGGAACAATGCCCAAATTGGCCGTTGGAAAGGCTTCCAGAAGGCACACGAGGAGTATCCGGGGATCGATCTTGTCGGTTATGAAGTTGGTGACTGGCAAAAAGCAAAAGCATTTAATTTGACAGCCAATGCACTAATTGCCGATCCAGATTTGGATGCTGTATGGTGCGCGAACGACTCTATGGCAATGGGTTCCCTCGAAGCATTAAGAGCTAAAGGCCTTGCCGGTAAAGTTCCTGTCGCTGGAGCTGATGCCATTCCTGAGATGTTGGAAGCTATAAAAAATGGTGAAGCGGTAGCCACAGCTTCTACAGATCCTCTATGGCAGGCTGGAGGAGGTTTGGCGATTGCTCTTGCAGCTAAAATGGGGAAGATTGATGTTGCTGCACTTCCGGAGAATAAACGAGAGTGGGAAGCCCCATCAGTGATGGTAAATTCGGATAATATTGATTGGTTTATGGAAAACTATATCGATTCCCATCCGACATATGATTATGATGATTACTGGGGAAGATGGACTGAGTAATTACCCATTTGGTGTTGAGTGATTGAACTGATAGGAGCAGGTCAATTGGCTTGCTCCTATTTTTAGAATGATAAGTATTTTTCTTAAGTTAATTGTTAATTGTGATTTAATAATTTAATATAATTTTTATTTTATTGAAATTGGAGATAAGAGGAGAGATTGATAGTGGTGAAAATGAAACAAAATATAGACAACTTTTTTCTAATGAAATATTCCAGGGAGAAAATAGCTCTCCTGATATCAGGTAAAGCCTCGTTCATTGCTCTGTTCAGTTTAATAATCATTTTCAGTTTTTTGGCTGATAATTTTTTTTCTATATCTAATTTAACTAATATTCTTGATCTTTCAGCGATTTTACTATTAACCTCTACAGCTATGACATTTATTCTAATGCTTGGTTCAATTGATCTATCAGTAGAAGGGGTAGCGGGGTTAACAGGTGTCGTCGGCGCCTTGATGGTAAAGAATTTTAGCAATTCTAATGATTATGGATTACTCTCTATTATCATCTGCATTTTATTAGGCGCAATATTTGGCTTACTTAATGGTATTATCTTTACGAAACTTAAAATTCCTTCCTTTATGACAACTTTGGGTCTTGGAGCTGTAGCTGCAGGTGTATGTATTTTGTCTACCAGAGGCTATCCGGTAATTATTACCGATCAATCAATTAGGGGATTGGCACATATTAAACTTTTAGGAGGGGTCATCCCGTTATTATTTGTAATTGCGATAACTATAAATTTACTTATTTGGTTTGTAAGCGAGAGGACCATATTAGGCCGACATGTAATAGCTATTGGGGGCGATGAAGCTATTGCAAAGGATTTAGGAATAAAAATAAATTTAGTAAAAATTATGGTTTTTGCTATTTCAGGCGCCATATTCGGTTTGGCCGGGATGTTACTTGTGGCAAAACTTGGTGCAGGAGATATAAGAAATCCTTATGGGTTGCTTTTTGACTCTATAGCGGCGCCTTTAATAGGTGGAATTGCTATCACGGGAGGAATAGGAAAGATTCCTCATGCGGCCATCGGCGCAATAACATTAACTATTTTACGAAACGGCATGGTATTATTGGGTATCAATCCATACATACAACAAAGTGTAGTTGGAACGATTATTATACTGACCGTAGCTATAACTATTGAACGTAAAAAAATTGGAGTAATTAAATGAAAATTGGAAGTAATTCAATGCATCCATTTCTAAATATGGTGGATATTTCAAAATCATTTTTAGATGTTAAAGCTTTACAAGAAGTAAATTTGAGCATTAATGAAAATGAAATTGTTGGTTTAGTAGGTGAAAATGGTGCTGGCAAGTCAACTCTAGTCAAAATTCTGGCAGGAGTCTATAAAGCCGATCGGGGGAAAATATCTATTGATGATAAAGACATATATATCAACAATCCTCAAGATGCAAAAAAGCATGGAATCGGGATTGTGTTTCAAGAGCAGTCGATTTTAAAAAATATGACTGTATGTGAGAATTTATTTCTTGGACAAGAGAAATTCTTTTTGAACTTAGGTGTATTATCACAAGAAAGAATGCTAAAGGAAGCATCTAAAATTCTTGCTGAATTAGACATCGATATTATGCCAACGAGAAATGCGAATACACTAAATTTTATTCAGCGGGAAATGATAGAAATTGCACGTAATGTATGGTTGGCCAGGAAATCCAATGCAAGGGTTCCTATTATATTGCTTGATGAACCTACGACAGCTTTAGAGCAAAATGATATTAAATTTCTCTTTCAAAAACTAAACGAGATAAAGAAACATACAGCCATTATTTTTATTTCCCATCGATTAGAAGAAATTGTTACTCTTTGCGATCGTGTCTATGTATTAAAAGACGGTAAAAATATGGGCTGTTTCAATAAAGATGACATATCTGAAAATCTACTTCGATCCAAAATGGTAGGGAAGGAACTTGTAGGTGAATTTTATCAATCGTCAATGCAGAGAAAAGCTGGTGAAAAAGTTGTATTAGAGCTGAAAGGATGTTCTAAAAAACATGCTTTTTATGATGTTTCATTTCAATTAAAAGAGGGAGAGATATTAAGTATTTGTGGTACTGTGGGGTCTGGTAAAGAAGCATTGTGTAAGGCGATATTTGGTATTACCAAGTTTGATTCAGGTGATGTTTATATTGATGGTGTAAATGTAAAAGGATACATTAACTCACCTATGGATGCTTTTAATAAAGGGATTGGCTATATACCTGAAGATCGTAGGAATGAGGGATTAATATTAAACTTACCGATTTTTGAGAATATAACCCTCACGATTCTTAAAAAATTAAAATCGCATGGAATGGTAAGCAGAAAAAAACAGTTCGAAGTAACAGAAAAAATAGTAAAAAAAATAGATATTCGTTCTGCTTCAATTACAGCTCTATGCAAGAATTTAAGCGGTGGTAACCAGCAAAAAGCGGTTTTAGGGAAGTGGCTTCTTTCAGGTAATAAGATTCTGGTAATGTCACATCCAACTCGCGGCGTAGATGTCGGTGCCAAACAACAAATATATACTCTAATGAGAGAGATGGTAAATGATGGGATGTCCCTGATAACCATGGGAGACAGCTTTGAGGAAGATATTGGGTTGGCTAATAGAATTATTATCATGAAGGATGGTAAGATAATAACAATCATTGATGCAAATGAGTCCAAGCCGACCTTAGCTGATTTAATAGAATACATTGTATAGGATATTGGTGTTTATATATGAAAAAAATACAATTTAAAAAGAGTAGTATTGATTTGACTAAGTTATTACCACTAGTGGCTGTGATGACTTTATTTACCTTCTTCAGCCTGAAAAACCCTCAATTCTTAGGTTTATATAATATCGGTAATATACTAGATTTTGCAAATACATATTTTATAGCAGGGATAGGACTAACTTTTGTCATATTAATAGGAAGCATTGATTTGTCCATTGGAGCAATGATCTCATTGGATACAATCATATTTATTATTATGATTAATGCTCTTGGTTTTTGGGCTTACCCAATCATTATAGTTATTGGTATAGCGTTGGGCTTGTTCAATGGTGTTGTTCTTATGCGATTAAAAATACCATCATTTATTGTAACTTTGGGTTCCTCGGGAATATTTATGAGTTTGGCATTAATTTTTTCTGGAGCGGGACCTATTGGGTTAGTGCCAAAACAACTCCACACTTTATCTTTTCTTGCGGCTCGAATAGGGCCATTTACAGTGAATCATCTTTTGGGTTTGATTTTATTTATTGTCTTTCAGATTATTCAAAATAAAACTGTTTTTGGTAAAACTGTCTATGCAGTGGGTAACTCTGAGGTAACTACAGAACTCAGTGGATTACCCATAATGCGAACAAAGTTAATTTCTTTCGCAATTTCTGGTTTGTGTACGGCATTGGCTTCAATAGTTATTGTTTCGATAATGTTAAGTGCAGCACCTTCCACAGGACCTCCATATATGTTATTGATTATCGCTACAGTTGTGGTTGGCGGTACTGCGCTAAGTGGTGGTATAGGTGGCGTGTATAATACTTTGCTTGGTAGCCTTCTTCTTAGTATGCTGGGGAATGGCATGAATGTTATAGGTATAGATATCTACTATCAGCAGATTATCTATGGAGCTATAATCATTGCTGCGGTTTCACTGACATTGGATAGATCTAAGATTAAGATTGTAAAGTAGTTAGAATATTTCTGTAGTAAAAAAGCTGTAGAAATATTATTTGAAAATCTAAAGAAAAAAAAGATTCCACTTATACTTGTTAGTCAATTTATGCCAATCCAATACCAAAAAATTAGAGATAATATTATTAAAGATGAATTATAACTCCTTATATATCACAAAATTATATATGAGGAGTTATCAAATAAAAAATAAACGTTAAGAGAAATATACAAATAGGGGGGAAAGAAATGATGTATGGATATTGGGGTAGAGTATTAAGGGTTAATTTAACCACTAAAAAGTATACAATCGAAGAAGTGCCTTTAGAGGTTTGGAAACAATTTGTTGGTGGTTCAGGTTTTGGGGCTAAGGTTATTTTGGAGGAAACACCTCCTAAGGTTAATCCTTTATCTCCGGAAAATAAAATTATCTTTGCAGTAGGAGCCTGGCAGTCAGTGAAAGCTCCAGGAAGTGCTAAATGGAGTGTAGTCACTAAATCTCCTTTAACTAAAACTTTTCTTGATTCAGCAGGTGCTGGCCATTGGGCCCCACTTTTTAAAAAAACTGGTTATGATGCATTAATAATAGAAGGAAAGAGTGAATTCCCTGTATATCTTTATATTACAGAAGATGAGATACAATTTAAAGATGCCTCTCATATTTGGGGAAAAGATACGATTGAAACGACAAAGATGATTAAGCAGGAAATAGGCAATACCCGGGTTAGCATGTTGAACATAGGTCCGGCAGGAGAGAGATGTAATCCAATTGCCTGCATTACTTGTGATGGTGAGAGTTTCGCCGGGCGTGGGGGAGCTGGAGCAGTTTTAGGCTCAAAAAAATTAAAAGCCATTGTTTCCTTTGGAAGAAAACAGGTTCCTGTTTATGATTTAGAGGGCGCTAAAAAGAAATCAATTGAATTAATGAAGATTCTGGTAAAACAAGGCGCTGGTGGTACCAAAGATGGTACGCCACAAGTTGTAACTCCAGCTGAAGAAAAAGGCGATTTACCAATGAAATATTGGACTCAAGACAAATGGGCAGATGCACCAAAGATTAGTGCACCAAGTTACACTACTATTCTAAACGTAAAACCACTATATTGTGCAAATTGCCCTATTGGTTGTCATAGGCATATTAAGATAGAAAGACCTGAAGAATTTGTATTTGAAGGCAGTGGCCCTGAATATGAAACATTGGGCATGATGGGAGGAAGCTTTCTTTGTTCTGATTTGATTGCTATCTGTAAAGCAAATTATATTTGCAATAGTATGGGTATTGATACAGTGTCAACAGGAGCTTGGATTAGTTTTTTAGCAGAGTGTTGGGAGATGGACCTTATTAACGAAAAGGATACGGATGGCCTTAAGATTGAATGGGGAAATGGCGCAGTGTTGGTTAAACTGACCGAAAAAATTGCAAAATCAGAAGGGATAGGAAAATGGTTTGAAGAAGGCATTCAGGGAGCATCTAAGATTATTGGACCAAAATCAGAAGATTTAATTGTACATACTAAAAATATGGATTATCCGGCACATGATCCTAGATGCAGTGTAAGTTTTGGTGTAAATTATGCTACCGGTACTAGGGGTGCTTGTCATGTACGAGGTGCTGCAGGGGATCCTTATTATAGTATGTATCCAGAATTAGGTATAAAAGAAGATGAAACACTTAACTCTATGGATAAGGCAGCGGAACGTACCTTTATCGTTCAAAACATTAATAGTTTTTTTAATCAACTTACAATTTGCTTTTTTATGTTTGCGTTTGCGGATATGAATCTAACTCAAATGCTTGAAATATTTAATTCTGTGACAGGTTGGGATTGGACAGTGGATGAAGTCATTGATGCCGGCAGAAGAGCTTTTACTATTCAACGATTGATTAATGTTAGAGATGGGATAACTAAAAAGGATGATATATTACCCAAGAAAATGACAATAGCCGCCAAAGAAGGAGGCAGAAAAGGCAAAGCTCCTCTTCCCCATAATAAAGCTTTAGAAGAATACTATAGATTAAGAGCATGGGATAAAAATGGTATTCCCACAAAAGAATCTCTAATAAGGCTTGGTTTAGATGAATATATTAAATATTTAGTTTAAAGTATAAAGTTTTTATTATTGTGTCTGTATTAATTTAGTTCTAAAATTTATAGAAGGAAAAGATAAATTTAGTATTTCTACTAATTCGCAATTTAAGGAAAATATCTTTATCATGTTTTTATAAGTTCAGGATAATACTTTATTTCCAATTTTGTGGGGAAGCAAGGAGGTTTTATGTTAAACCTTAAAGAAAAAAGAATGCAAAATATATTTAATTCGGAAACGGGTAGAACACTTATGGCTTCCATTGATCATGGATTATATATGGGTGCCATAAAAGGTATAGAATATCCGTTAGAAGTTATTAAAGAATTTATTGAATGTGATTTGGACGGCATATTACTTAGTTTAGGACTAAATAAAATATCAACAGAGATATTTAAACAAAAAAAATATTTATCTAAAATATTAACCTTGGATTATATTTTATTGTCTAAAATTCCTGGCATAGTAGAAGAAATATTTGCAAATTGCGCTTTTTTCTCAGTTGAACAAGCCGTTCATTGGGGATTTGATGCAGTAAAAGTATTGTTAGCTTGGGGAACAGATAGAGAAACCCAAATTCAGTCAATTCAATACATAGCAAAAATAGCTCAAGCATGTGATAAATTACAGATGCCTTTAATGATAAAACCTTTTTTAGATAATAAAAATATACCAAAAGAAAAAAGGAAAGATCCCAAAGTGATCATTGATGCTTCCAGGATTGCCGTTGAAATGGGAGCGGATATTATTAAAATCCCTTATACCGGAGACAAGGATAGTTTCGCTAAAATTGTAGATCATTCTTATGTTCCAGTGGTAATTTATGGAGTTTCTGATATGGGTACAATGAAAGATTTACTTCAAGCCACTAAAGATTCCATAGATGTTGGCGGTAAGGGTATTGTGTTTGGCATGGATGTCTGGCAAAATAATAATAGAAAAAAAATAATTCATGCTTTGAGAGATATTATTCATAAAAATAAAGGGATAGATGAAGTAACAAGTAAATATAATATAAATTAATTTATTTAACTAAAGTCTACATAATTAAAAGATATATCATTTTTAAAAGGAGAAAGGAATATGAATAAAAATTATCTAAAAAAAGCGTTGCAGAATGGTAAAACTGTATTTGGACCATTTTTAAAATTTACTGATCCGGCAGTAGTGGAAATTATGGGATTTGCCGGATTTGACTTTGTAATCATTGATGCAGAACATGGGCCTATCTCTATGCAAAGTGCTCAAAATATGATAAGGGCAGCTGAAACTGCAAATATTACTCCCATTATTCGAGTAGCCAACAATGATGAATCTCTTATTTTAAGAGCATTAGATATCAGAGCTCAAGGAGTACAAATTCCTCAGATTAATTGTAAATCTGATGCCCTACGAGCAGTAAAGTCAGTTAAGTACTCCCCTCAGGGTGAACGTGGAGTCTGTCGATATGTTCGTGCTGCGAATTATTCTTCCATGGATAAATTTAAATATTTTAAATCTGCCAATGAAGAAACCATGATTATTGCCCACATAGAAGGAGTAGAAGGTATAAATAATTTAGATGAAATATTATCAGTTCCCGGTATGGATGTTATTTTTATTGGTCCCTATGACCTTTCTCAATCTTTGGGTATTCCTGGAGAGGTTAACCATTCTTTAGTCATCGAAAAGATGAAAGAGGTAGTTTTAAAGTGCAAGCAAAATAAAATCGCCGTGGGAACTTTTGCTGATGATATTCAGACTGCGAAAAAGTGGATTTCTTTGGGAATACAATATATGTCTTTTTCTGTTGATGTAGGCATTCTTTATGAAGTGAGTAAGCAAATTGTAGAAAAATTAAAGAAATAAAAGGAAATGAATAAAAATATTAATAAAGAGGTCATTTAGATGAATAAAATTCTTGAGAAAATCGGTGAGCTGGGAATTGTTCCGGTGGTTAAAATCGAAAAAGCTGAAGACGCGCTTCCTCTAGGAAGAGCACTTATTGATGGTGATCTCCCTATTGCTGAAATTACCTTCAGA
>SDBS01004359.1_pt1 | contig 13845 bp, 16 predicted proteins | sample 2277091 | NCBI WGS metagenome assembly SDBS01 (sample SAMN10404972, study PRJNA504765) | marine sediment metagenome | isolation source: marine sediment core GS10_PC15, 163 cmbsf | place: Arctic Ocean: Southern Knipovich Ridge | collected 2010
TGAAACTGGAGATTAATTATGAGCAAAGTTCGGATAGTTAACTGGATTCTTACAAGAAAATGTAATCTTAAATGTGATTATTGTGCCATAGTTCGAAACTATGAAGGTAAACCAGGATCGTATCCTGATATGAAACATTATATTAAAAATGAGATGCCGACTGAAGTTGTTCTTGAAACATTAGGAAAATTAAAAGTTCATAATCCAAATGTGTTCAATATATTTTACGGGGGTGAACCACTACTCAGACTAGATCTTGCAGAGATTATAAATTACTGTAATGATAATGAAATCTATTATACAATAATTAGTAATAATACACCTGAAGTCCAATCTGCATTAATAAAACTATTTGACAAAGTTAATCATATAGAAGGATTTACAAGTTCTGTTGATCCAATTTTTAATGAACCTGAGCTCAATAAAGATCGAGTCATAAAAAGTATCGAAGGATTACAAAGATTAAAAGAACTTCAAGCAGCAGATTTGGTTAAAGATGTTGTAGCTGAAATAACAGTTATGAAACATAATCAACATTTATTATATCATCTTATTTGTATTTTAAGTAAGGAAGAAATATATAGCGATATTACGTTTGTAGATATTGCAAAAAGCATCTATTATGATTTTTCAAATATCAGACATAAGAATCTTTTAGTTCAACCAACATTCAGATTAGCAGAAGAGTTGAATCAAATTATGACCGATCCTTCATTGCTAGTTCATATGAAAGATGTTTTGATTCCGAAGATGTTTGATACATTACCATCTAATTTTGACTGTGAACTTGAGAAAAATTTACATACTATTTGTATAGATAGCGATTCTACTTTAAGATTATGTTTACGTATTCGTGGGTTGCTAACTCCAAAAATAACAGTAAATAATTTATTTAATAAAAATAAAATTTCATCGAATACATTAGAGGCAATTAAAAAAGATAAGCAGATGTTGTGTAAATTATGTAATCATAGTTGCTATATGATGGGAATGTCTATTGATAAAAAAGAGAGTCAATGTGATAACTTAATTCATTTCGATAAAAGAAAAAATTATAGACCTAGTTGATCTTATAAGGTTGTGCTTTAAGAACAAATTATAAAAAGGTATCTTATAAATGAATAACTTATTTTATGTTTATGTATATTCAGATCCAAGAAAAAAAGGGTGTTATATATATGGTTCGTATAAGTTTAAATATGAACCATTTTATATAGGAAAAGGTAAAAACTCAAGATTAAAAGATCACTTATTTGAGAAAAGTAATCCTGAAAATAAAAGAAAATATACAAGAATTTTAAATATTAAAAAACAGACTGGTAAAAACCCAATCATTTTTAAATATAGTAAGAATTTAACAGAAACACAATCATTTAATTTAGAGATCGATATGATCTTGAAAATAGGAAGAAATATTTTAAATGAAGGACCTTTGTTAAATATACAACCAGGAGGATCAGGATTTTCTGGATGGATACCTACAGATAATTGGTATAGAAAAAACAGGGAAGGGCAGAAACGTAGGTGGTCAAAAAAAGAAAATCGAGAGAAGCAAAGTAAAAAATTAAAAGAGGTTGGGAAAAGAAAGTCATTTAAAGAAAAGGTGTCAAAAATAACAAGCAATAGATGGAAAAATAATCGAAATTTAATGTTATCATATCAACAACAAGATGATGTTAAGAGAAAAAAAAGTTTAGCAAGTATAAAAATTCATAGTAAAATATGGATTTTAATTTCTCCAGAAGGCGAAAAATTTATAACTAATCGACTAAAAGATTTTTGTAATAAGAACGGTCTAAAATCAGAAATGCTACAACGAGTAGCTATGGGAAAACAATTACATCATAAGAAATGGTTATGTTTTAAAAATGGAGAAGAAACAAAAACAAAGGAAAAACTCCGACTATTAAAAATAGAAAGACAAAAAATTGAACTACAAAGAGTAGAAAAATTACGTATAGCATCCTCTGGAAGAAAAAAATCTAATGAAGAAAAAATAAAAATAGGGCTTGCTCAACTCGGTAATAAACATGGGGTATATTATAAACATACCGAAGAAGCTATTGAAAAAATAAGACAATCCTCTATAAATATGTGGAAATCTCGAAAAGAAGATAAACGGGAGGTATAAATTATGCCTGAAAAGAAACTAGACACTGATATTATAGTAAGCGCGGTACAATTCTGGAAAAAGGTATATGATGAAAAACAAGTAATTATAAGATTCATAAAAAAAGATGGTTCAACTCGAATTATGAATTGCACCTTAGATTTTACTAGAATTCCAAAAAGAGATCATCCAAAATCTGTAAACATCCAAAACATTTTGAATCTTATTCAGAAAAATAAAATTATGCATGTTTATGATCTGAATATGAAAGGTTGGCGATCAGTTCCATTTGATCGTGTTGAATGGATGGATACTAAAGAAAGAAGATATTATACAAAGAAAAAACCATAAAGGAGAATTGAATTGTGGGAATCTTAACAAAAATTCTCGCCGAAATTAAAAGCGATGATGCGCTTGAGAAAATAAGAATATTATGTGATCAAATATCTGAACAAGAAAAGAAAAATATTGAACACATACTAATACTTCCAAAAGGTCCAAATCTATTTCTTGTGTTGGAAGTACCAGGGCGGCTCAAAGGAGAGATTGCATTTTTAGCATTAGAGCGTGAAAGTAAAGATCTCTATCTAGCAGTTCTATTTGTTACAACTGTAAAAGAATTGCAAAAGAATGATCCCCCTTCGATAAAGAGGCAGAAAGTTTGGGAAATTAATGATCATAGACCAGAGCAAATATTGACTGGTTATGCTAAATATTATAAATTTTTACGAGGTGAATAATGATTGACTTGATTGATGAAATACGAATTAATAATAATTATGCACATCACTATACTTCTGAATACAAAGAAACAATTAAGGGAGAATCATCTCCAAAAATTAGCAAATCAGTGTTATTAACATCTGACTATTTAAGACGTATGATAACAGGATTTGAAGGTTCTGTTCCGGGAGTTATTCCTCCAAATTGTAGATACATAGAAAAAACAAATCTAGGTCATATTGTAGTTGTTGAAGAACCTCCGGCATTTAGAACTATTAGAATTAACATGTCATTTAGAGATGAAATTAAAAGATTAAAAACAGAGGGAAAATTAGAAGATTATGGTTATAAAGAAAATTTTGGTAAGAATATCATACCGCAATTTATGCTGGCGTTTCCTTATGTTATATTCCTTCTATATATAAGTAATAATAATGTACTGCAAGGCGGACAAGCATTTCTTAGAATCGCAAGAATGACAGGGTTATCTGATTATTTGCTTAAAATACCGTTACTAAATATAGCTGATAATCAATATATTTGCTTTGGTTCTGGAGTAAATAGAACAAGTCACTCACTGAATACAGCAGTAGAAAAGATAATTAACTCCTTTTGGAGTGCTGAATTTAATCAAGACTATACATACAATTATAAGATATATAGTGAAGTTGCTGGAGTTCATTCATATATGGAATGGCAAGCACTATCAAAATCAAATCCAATGTTTATTTATAATGTTGATTGGTTAAAACTTCCTATGAATATAGGGCAAGCTATAGATGAAGTAAAACGTCAATATAATCTGACCAGAAAAAATTATCTTCAATATCAAACTCTATCTAACATGTTCAAACAACCCTTAGATACAGGTAAAGTTGAAAAACCCACTAAAAAATCTAAAATAAAATACTCATTATTTTATGATATTGCATCGGGAATTTATCTAGATGATACATTTTATGTTCATGTTGGAGATCCTTTCTATATCAAAAATGGTAAAATCCTTTGTCATATTAATTCGTTTATTGGTTTCATGGACAGTGGAGGCATCAAATATATAAGAATTAAAAGAGAAGATGGAAAACTTCTTATATTTCGGAAGACTAAAAAGTTTACAAAATTTCTTCTCGATCAAACAAAGAAACTTAGGTTTGAAGAAAAGGGTATTCTTAAAAACGGAGTAGAAATCAAAGAGAATGATATCTTAGTGATGAAGAATGCTTCGGGCGGAGATATGTATAAGAAAGTTTCCTTTATCCGTAAATCTCAAGAAGGACATCATGAAGGCAGATTTGGAGATGGATTCTATATTTTAGAGAATACTGAGGGAACAGTATTTGACGTTTCAAACCCAAAGTTTGAAGGTATATCATTGAAAAAGGATGAAACATACGCATATTTACAAAGCCTTTCAACCATGCCATTTCAAGGTGCTGGCATCGTTACACTTGATGGGGTTGATACTGATATATCAGGACAATTAACTATTAAGATGGCGTGTGTTGACAAAAGATCTGGATCATATAGTCTTTCATTAAATTCACGTCCGATATACCAGGCAAGAACTCTATATAAGTTAAGTGAACTTAAACCTCTTCCATCACTCTTTAGAGTTGGTCGAAAACTAATGACAGTAAAAAGAAACTCAAAATTATTAGAGAATAGTGTATTTGGATCCCCAGTTGGTATTTTATATAACAGACAAAGAACTACTATTGATAAACCAAATATTACAGATATAAAACAATGTCTGTTAAGCGAAGATAAATTTCATGTCCAAAGTTTTGATATGGATATTGAATTTAATATAGGAGAAAAGGTAGTTGTTTCAGATTGGAATAATCCAGTCAATATGTTGTCAGTTAAAATGATTCAAGGGTTCAAGTTTGATAAAATCAAAGGCGACATAACTTTTATATTAGCTGATAGATCAGGAAAACTACATCAAGAAAAATATGTTGATGGCGCAACTGGTTTCATTTATGTTGGCAGAATAAGAAAGATTGTAAATAAATTTGGAAGGTTGATAGCAGGGACAAAGATTAAATCTGAAAAAGCTGGCATTCCACATTTTCCAATGAAATCTGTTAATATAATTATTGGATTTATAACTGATACAGGAGGATCTGAACCTTTAGTTCTATGTTCTAACTGTTGCACTTTATGGTATGATGATGTAGTGAAAAACTTTCAAAAGACCACGATGAAATCAAAAAAATGGGCAAGTTTAAAACATACTACCATTGATATATCAAAAATAAAATACCAGTCAGGTGATATTATTCAGGGAGTTAAGGATTATAAAAATCAGTCGGAATGGTTTGTCTTTAAAACTAATATATCAAATACTCTTAAGATATTGGACTTTTCAAATTTTGCATCATATGCTGACTATTTTACTTTAGATAAATATATTACAGCTAATTCTATATTGGATTGTATTCCAAATCCAAGAATTAGTTCAAAAAATCAAGGTGATATGGGTCTTACCAGAGCATGGCCTAACTTGCATGGTCATTTCTTTACATGTAGAGCGGCTGAATTTAAACTTATAAACGACGAGAGGAGTATGGTTAATGTTTAAAGTAGTCCTAAATGATGGGCAAACTGAAATGCCTAAGGATGATATATTTTATATTATCGCAAAAGAGGGTGTGTATCTCAAAAAGAAACTTGGGGTTATGGAAAGTCTTGCACCCGTTAAAAACATTTCTATTTTAGAGAGTGTTCAATCCATGGCCAAAATGCATATTGCTAAGATTCCTGGTAAGTGGATGGCTAAAGTTATAGAATTTTTCAAAGCAGTATATGCAGAACATAGATCAGAAGCTATTATACTTTTATTTTATAACGAGGAAACAAAAAAGTATAAAATTATTCCTCCAATGCAAAAAGTAACAGGTGCATGCTGTGATTACGATAAAGGGATTACTATTGAAGGAATGACAATGATCGGAACTATTCATAGTCATGCACAAATGTCAGCATTTCATTCGGGTGTTGATGATAGTGACGAAGAACATTTTGATGGTCTTCATATCACATTGGGTGATCTAGACGAAGAGTTTCCAAGCATGTCAGCATCAATTGTAGCAAACGGTCATAGAATTATGATTAATCCTTATGACTATATTGATCAACTAGTTCTTATGGAAGAAACGAATGAAGTTGATAATAAAGCTGTAAAAACATTCTATAAAGTGGAAGATGGTAAGCTAGTAGAGGATACAGAAAAGGTATCAAGATATACCTACCGGAAGTTTGATAGACGTTATGATGTAGTTGTATCTTCACGAGATCGAATCTTCAATAAAAAATGGCTTAAGATGGTTGAGAAAGGAACGTATACTTACAAAGGCTGGCGCGGTGGTCAGTGGTTAAATTCGGAATATGGCGTCGGAGGATATAGCGGCTGGGGTCAACATTATGATATGGGTGCATGGAAAAAGCAAGACTATAATATAAAAACTGGAACACGAGTATCTCCATTAAATGTTGATTCTAAAGTATCTCCCTTGGTATTTCCTCCACATGTTCAAGATGAATTCATTCCTTGTGCTACATGTGCCCACAGAGAGTGTAGATTATCAGAAGAATTAGAAATTGAAGATTTTATAGATGATATATACCAGTGTATTAAATGTGGTGAGTTAGTCAAAGACGATCTTCCAGATGATACGCCAATATGTACTAACTGTTTAACTGATGAATTCTTAGTTCTCATTGATGAGGAAAACTTAATTGACTACTATACTCCAGGTGATGAATTTGACCATATGTTTGAAAAGACAGAACCTGGTATTGTTAAAAATTCAGACTATATAAAGTGTGACGCATGTGCTAGCACATTTCGATGTACAGATGACGATAGAATATGTCCGTTTTGTTATACTGAAGCACTAACATATTCTTCAGAAGACGTATTAGAAAACCAAGCTGAAAAAGATTCGGGAGCATTATTAGATAGTGAAAAAGAAGAAGCTAATAATGTTGCGCTATTGGAGTCAAGGGAAACTATTAAAAAAATACCAGAACCAGGATCTACATTTACTCCTATTCCTGAAAAGGTTGACCCTCACAACCTATCATTGAAAAAAATGTTTAAACGAGTATTTTCAAGGGAGAAAGCTTAGTGACTGAATTACCTATAACTATTATTGGTCTTGGTGGAGTAGGTTCTATTCTTGCTGAGAGACTATGTAGATTTCTTAATTATGCAAAAGATTTAACCGCAGATATTTTATTAGTGGATGGAGATGAATACGAACACAAAAATTATGAACGGCAAGAGTTTACCCGTATGGGAAACAAAGCCGATATTAAAGCCACTGAACTCCAAATGAAATTTAGTGAGCTGCGGTTCGATGTTTGCGATTCCTTCGTAAATGAAAAAAATGTTGTTGAAAATATAAAAGAAGGAAATATTGTATTTTTATGTGTTGATAATCACAAAACCAGAATGATTGTTTCTAATTACTGTAAAGAATTACAAGATGTTATTTTAATTTCTGGAGGGAATGAATTTACAGATGGTAATGTGCAGATATATGTCCGGAAAGAGGGAAAAGATTTAACCCCGGATTTATGCGCATATCATCCAGAAATTGCAAACCCTGACGATAAGTTACCTGAAGAAATGAGTTGTGAAGAACTATCAAATTCCGACCCCCAGTTGTATTTTACAAATTTAGGGGTAGCAACATTGATGTGCTGGTCTTTCTATAACGTGGTTATAAAAGAACAGTATGAACGGTCTGAGGTATACTTTGATATACTTAGTATGACCACAGATGCAAAAATAAGAATTGTGAAATAAAGGAGACTTATTATCATGGGAAGAAGTTTTACAAAAGAAGCCTTACAGGCAAAGACTGCAAAAGATCTGAAAAGATTGTGTGTTGATGAACTGGGTATCGTAGGTGTTACCAAAAGACCGAAGGACGATGTTATCAATGCTATTATGGCCCAGTACGGTGGTGGTAGTAAAGCAACTATCGCTAAAGTTGACAAAAAAGTAACCGGTATCGAGTTCAGTGGACAAAGCACCCTGACCAAACCGGAAGCTCCTTTTGGAAGCAGAACTACTACAACAATCCACGTGTCCTGTGGGGCATCATCAGGTAATTTCCCGGTTACAGGGAAAACAGTGAAAGATGTCGGGGACTTCCTAAGAGAAGTTCTGAATGTTGATCGTCTTTCTACTGGTCTGGTAAATGGTAAAGAAGTTGATGCCGACTATGTATTGAAAAACGGCGACAACCTGGAATTCCTGAAACCAGCAGGAAAGAAGGGTTGCTAATTTAACTGTTGGGGGTCTCCGGACCCCCGCAGATAAAGGAAGGAACTCATGAACGAAGATATGCAAAAAATCTTGCAAGAAAACGATGTTGATAAAATTTCGTTTTACTTTATGAATAGCCCAGTTGTGAATAATGCATTTACAACTTGTGTTTTAATAAACTCTTCTAAGCAACGAATTGAAGCTAGAGGAGTATCTATATGTTCCCTATCAGATACATTTTCTAAATCTGAGGGGAAGAACAAAGCATTAGGTCGCGCTATTAAGGCCCTAGTTAGAAAGGAAAACAACTGGAAAATTAATTGGTCTGGTCGTAAGAATGAATTTGTGAAACGTAGTTTAAAAGTAAAAACACAAAACGATGACGATCATTTCCAGAATGTAGTTGCAGTAGAACTAGCCAGAATAGAGCCAAGTATGGATATAAGAATCGCATCAAGGGGTAAAATTAAAGGACAATATAAAACATATTCATTTGAACTTCCTGTAAATTACCCTATTTCATTGGCCAATACATTATATAAATATAAATCTCATTATAGACCAGTTCCATCTGGAGTCGAAGAGTTAGATCTAATGAAAAAGATTTCTATATTTACAGAACCAATAGAAGATCTTAGTGAAAACTTAGATGCAAGAATAGCGTAAAGTCTGATATGGGAGGAGGATATCCAATCCTCCTCCTAATAAATAACGTTTAAAAAGGAGACTATACAGCGTGGTATTTAAAAACATAGTAATAATTGGATTAGGAACCCTCGGAGGGTTCACAGCTGAAGCAATTTCTAATTTAGAAAACATCGAGAAGATAGTCATAATAGACCACGATATAGTTGAACAGAAGAATTTAAAAAATTCTATCTACAGACAGATTGATATAGGTACTCCAAAAGTCGAAGCTTTAAAAGATATTCTTACAAGTCAAAATTCAAATCTAGAAATTTGGGCGTTTCATAGTGAATACATTGAAGGTGTAACGAAACTTCCAAAAGAAGATCTTGTAATTGATTGTCGAGATTTTACATATGACCGAAAATCTGAAATTGACGTAAGATTTTATATATCGTCAAGATATTTAATGGTTGATTGTAGAAAGAATGTCACTTACAAAGAACGACGAGCTGGAAAATATATTACAGCATTAACAAAGAATGATTTAAAACATGCTGCAACACTCATCTCAATGATGATTGATACTGTTTCAATTGCAGCTCTAATAGAAATTCAAACTGTTCAAAAATATGAGCTTGATTATGTTAAACATTTTGAGAACAATTGTTATGATATTGTCTATGAAAATGTAATTGGAGAAGATAAATTTGTAAATCTGCCAGATAAGATTGTCCCTATTCTGGATATGAATAAAGACAAAGAGTTAACTATATTTCTTGGGAGTAGATCTTATCCAATTGTTGAAAAATTAATCCCTATAAATACTTTAAAGAGCAGTAGAGATTTAATTTCAACTTTGACATCTGTTGTAAGTTGTCAAAAAGATTTTAATAATTTTGTGGTATCAGTTTTTAATGAAGGTGATAATACTTATATTGAACTAATTCCAGAAACAGGAGCCGCATAATGAAAATTATGAATGTAGAAATATCAGAATTTATTATGCCGCAAAAATTAATTTACAAAAATGAATTGTATCGAATTACACAATTAGCAGAAAAATTTGAGATCAAAGGATATGTAGTTAAGACTGTTGATAATAAAATTGATATGGTAATTTTAAATAATCCACATCCCAATGCAATACCAAGGACTGGAGAATTTTGTATACCAAATAATTTAAGGCAACATGAATTAACAAAAGAAACTAACTCAATGATCGTTAGTATGCTATCCTGCTTCAACTTAGATAACTGTTACTTTACACCTTGGGATGAAATAAAATATGAAAAACAAGAGGTGTTAGGAACATGGAAAAAAAAGAAAAACGATTGAATGATGAAGAAATGTCAAACCAAATAGTTACAATTATCGACGAGGTTGTAAAGAACGGTAAAAAAGCTATCAGATCTCTTTTTAATTTGATGGTTGAAAGAACTGCACAAACAGCCGAGGATTTAGTTGATAAAGGTATTGATGATATAAAACAAAAAATAAATGAAAGAGAGTCAGATGGACAAGACAAAGAATAAAAAGTTTAAAATAGAACAACAATCATTATTAGAACAAGAAATTGTCCGTATAGTCGATAAGGCTATCAAAAACTCACAAATACAACTGGCAGCAAATGATGTAAGAATAATTGCACATGAAGTAATGCCTGATATAGATAGCTTGATTGCAAACAAAATAAGCCAACATTTTTATGAGATAGGACGATTCCTAAAAGATAAATTCAAACTGGGAGATTAATAAATGCCTAAAATATTAGATTATGAAACATTTTGTGAACCCTTAGACGAAGTAACGTCTCTAAAAACATTTGGAAAAAAAAAGTTTCACCCACTTGGATTATTCTCTGAACAAATATTTGGTCCAGTAAGAAATTATACTTGCCAATGCGGAAAGTATCATGGAGTATCAAAGTCTGGGGGGAAGTGTGATGACTGTAAAGTCGATATTATAAATAGCGATGCTAGAAGAAAGACCTTTGCAAAAATAGTAATCCCAATACCAGTTGTAAACCCATTATTTTATGATCTGTTAGTAGATCTTGGGGGAAAACATTTAAAAAAAGCAATTGATGATCTTATGAAAAATGATCAAAGTATTCTTTATATGGACGGGGATGAATTTATTGTTACTGTTACACCTGATAATGTTCCGGATGGAGCACAAAAATGGGAGCGTGCAGAAGCAATACACGTTCTTGTTGAGGGTATTGCAAAAGTCATGCTTGCAGAAGGTATTGGTGAATGGCAACTTATCCTAGATAATATTAATAGTCTTCTCGTAAACAAAATCATCGTACTACCTCCTGATTTAAGACCAACATCAAAAAGTTCTGGAGAAACAAAACAATTAATGGACAAAATAAACCGATATTATGTCCAAATACTTACCAAGAAAGAAGCAATGAGAGATACAGTTATTAATATTCAACGAGATAAAGCTCTCTATTATACTTATTTCAAACAATTACAAAAAGATGTGAGTGAGCTGTACACTAGAATTCTTGAAAAAATGGCCAAAAAAGAGGGATTAATTAGAGGAAACATCCTTGGTAAAAGAATTGATTTCTCCGGCCGTGCTGTTATAACTCCTGATCCAACACTCTCATTAGAAGAATGTAAACTTCCATATTTAATAGTACTTGAATTATTTAAGCTTCCCATTGCCAAGAGAATTATACAACTTGGTAAATTTAAAATTCTTAATAAAGCGATTGACTTTGTAGATAAATGTATTGATAACCAATCACCTGTCCTATTAAAAGTTTGTGAGGAAATAACAAACGAAGAATGTTGTATATTAAATAGACAACCATCTCTTCATAAATTGAGCATGCTTGCTTTTAAAATCAAGATCACACTAGATCAAGTAATTAAAATACATCCGTTGGTATGTCCTCCATTTAATGCAGATTTTGATGGAGACCAGATGGCAGTTTATATTCCAATTACCAACGAAGCTAAAGAAGAGATTAAAAATAAACTTTTAATTTCTTGTAATTTAAGCAGTCCTGCAAATGAAAACTTGACTACAACCCCAAGTCAAGATATAATCTTGGGTATATATTATTTAACATCACAAGAGTATTCAGATATATCAGTTACGTTTAAAAATAAAAATATTCTATTGGGACGAGCCGAATTTAACAAACAACTTCCGGAAGATTATCCAATAGTCGATGAAACTGTTACTGAAAAAGAACTTCTTGTAATCCTTAATGATATTAAAAATAAATATCCTAATGATGTAACTATACAAGTTCTTGATAATGTTAAAAGAATAGGATTTAAATTTGCAACTCTATATGGATGTACCATGTCTTTACAAGACTGTAGAATTGAAGGGCTAACCAAAATAAAGGATTCCATCTTTTCTCATAAAGAATTTAGAGATCAAATTATTGCATTTTCAGATCCTGCTTTAATTGATGAACTTAGACATAAGTTTAAATATTCATACATGATAGAATCTGGTGCAAGAGGAAGTTGGGATCAAGTTAAACAACTTGTATTATCAAGAGGATTCATTTCAAATTTTGATGGAAAAATTTTACCACTACCAATTAAAAATTCTTTAATTGAAGGATTATCACAAGAAGAATTTTTCTATTCAACGTATGGTTGCAGGAAAGGACTTTTGGACGTTGCATTAAATACAGGCACCAGTGGTTATCTATCAAGAAAACTTATTTTTACATGCGCCAACCTACAAATTGATCAAGATATTGAAGATTGTGGAACTACAGATTTCTTAGAAGTTGATGTAAAGTCAAACCGAAAGGCACGAATGTTAGTAAATAGATGGAGTCTTTCAGAAGACGGATCATTATACAAAATTAATCAAGAGAATTACAAAGATATAGTTAATAAAATCATTCAAATACGAAGTCCCATTTTATGTAAAAATACAAACATTTGTAAAAAATGTTATGGAGATTTATATAAAAATTTGAACAGTCGTTTTATAGGTGTCATTGCTGCTCAAACATTGGGAGAAAGGGGAACACAGTTAGTTTTAAGAACTTTCCATACTTCAGGTTCAGCAGTAATCAAAGGAGAAGAAAGTAAAGAAAACTCCATGAAACAAAGAGACATTATTGGAGATCTTGCATCCGTTGCTGAGATATTACATAAATTTAAAGGAAAAACGTATATTCAAATAGTTGATGAATTATTTGACGTATATGATAAAGATATACACCACGTCCATTTTGAGTGTGTAGTTGCTCAATTAATGTGGAAAGATTATAAGAAATGGAGATTGCTAGAGGAAAGAGAAAAGGTTTCTCCTAATTATTATAGTATTCAGTCTGTCCCCAACCAAGAGAGTTGGATTCTTGCTATGGCATTTTCCAATCCAAAAAGAGCTATCTTACAAGGAATCTTATATGAAGGTAGATACTCAGGAGTCATGGATAAAATACTCAAAGGAGAAAAATTACATGAGAGACGTAGAAGTAAACAGTGAACTTGGAGAAACAATATTAGATATCTATTATGACAATTCCCTCTCAGATAAGTGGAAAGAAGAAGCTCCTTACTATGAAGTGGATATTTTCGCTTGTGTATCTATCGAAGTTGACCCAGAAGATGCAAAAACTATAGATGAGATAAAATCATTTAAAGTAACTCATGATGTTTCGGGAATAAAAACATTTATATGTAAAAGGAAATAAGTATGAGAGATCCAGCTAGGATTAAACGTATATTAAAGTTAGTTAAGAAGATCTGGTCTGATTCCCCAGATCTTCGACTAACTCAACTTATAATGAATGCTTTAAGAATGAACAGTGATCCTTATTATATTGAAGATGATAAACTAGAGGACGCTTTAAAATCGTACTACGAAGAAAGGGAGACTTAAACATTGAAAATAATCAATCCAATATCTACAATTCATAACGAAGATAAAAATATCTTCACAATTCGACAACTAGATTATGACCAAATTTTACCAATTGTACAAAAAATAGTTAAACCTGTTGAAGAAATTGGATTTCAGATAAACGAAATCAATCTTAAAGATTCTCGTTTTTCATCAGGAGAGCTTGCCAAAACTCTCAAACAAACATTGGCAATTAAATTACAGA
>SDBS01004360.1_pt1 | contig 13843 bp, 12 predicted proteins | sample 2277091 | NCBI WGS metagenome assembly SDBS01 (sample SAMN10404972, study PRJNA504765) | marine sediment metagenome | isolation source: marine sediment core GS10_PC15, 163 cmbsf | place: Arctic Ocean: Southern Knipovich Ridge | collected 2010
CTTCATTAGCTGATTCTGCCCGTGTTTGCGCTTGGGCTTTTGGAGGAGCAACTTCCTTTGACTCTTCTTTGTCGGAGGGTTCCTCCGCTTTAATGGCAGTTATTTGCGTTTCTTTAGCTACGGCTTCAGGGGGCAGCGTCTCTTCTTTCCCTGCCTCTGGCGGTGGAGGGCTGGTAGAAGTCCCACCGGCTTCAGGCACGCTTTCACCGGATGACGGAGTCTGCCGGGGTGTTGTTTCTGAAGCAGCTTTGCCGGCTTCTTCCCCCGGTTCTTTATCAATCTCTTCTGCCAGTTGTTCCAAAACTGTCTTTATTTCTTCTCTCTCTGCTTTTCTCTCTTCTCTGGCTGTTTCCAATACTTCTTCCATCTGCTCGCTTTCCATTTCTTCTTCCAGCTCAAGTGCTTCTTCAAATTCTTCATCTACTACTATGAGAGCGTCTTTACCAAAAGTGACAATTCTTGAGGCAGGTATTGCTGATCTTTCCCCTTCCGGATCAGTGGCCATGCAGCTTATGATTTTACCGGTTAGCATATCCAGTAGAAAATCACCTACTTGACCCATATACCGCCCTGCGCTGGTTATCACTTTGCTATCTACTATCCTGATCTCCTTCCAGCGTTCAATGCTGCGGTGCTCGGAAAGCTCTATTAACTGTGAAGCACTGTCGATAACTACTGCATCCTTGCCTATGCTCTTAATTGAGCTAAAGGTCACAATCTTTGTAGTGTTCTCAACCACGAGCGCAGCGACTGTTCCTCTGCCGGGGTTAACTAAAATTTCTGTAATCTTGCCGAGCTCTTTCCCCTCGGCCAAGGTAAAAACTGGCAGTCCGATTATGTCCTTGCTTCTTAACATGATTATTGGCCTCCTCCAAATCTTCAGCTTAAGCGCTATTCTGAGCCGCTATTAGTGTTCTAATGCTTAGTATTTCCTGCTCAGCTACACCGTTTTTATTTTCCCGACTGAGCTTAAGAGCTGCGTCAATGTATTTCAGGGCTGTTTCTTGTTCGCTGAGGGTATGATGAATCCTGGCTAGCTCTAAATTGAGTTGCAGCGATATTCCCGGATTGTCAGCCATCTGTAGTCCCCGTTGGAATAACTCGATTGCTTGCCGATAGGCTCCTTCTTCCAGGGATCCAAAGGCTGATTGAATAACCTGGTCCAGACTTTGCGTGGGAGCTGAGGCAGGTACTGTTTTCTTTGTCTTGGCCGCCTGGCTAGGAGCTTGTATTGCTTGTGGGGGTGCACTCTCCTTGCCCGGTTTTGTCTTTGCCTGTTGTACTTCCGGGACCATCCTTGCTGCTCTTTTCCTGCGGCGCCTATGAATTATCAGGCCAAGAAAGCAGATAAAGAATGCTGCAATCAAAAATCCGATGTAGATATAGAATAATTGCTCCATCTTGCTTCACCCGACCCCCCATACATGATTCATGCTGTTCCAGCTATATAGTAGCACATTGATATGCTGGTAAATTGAATACATCTCTTTTCAATCACACGAAGTATCGGCTTGGATAGCCAAAACTTTAGCTCATGGGTATAGATAATTTGGAATATCTCATGTGAATACCATTTAAGCTGGAGAGCTTGCAGTTCAGGCCCTATTATTGCATGTTTGAAGAAATGCGGAACTGCTCGGGATAGGCTGGAAGTGAGGCGAAGGACGGGACTTATGTTATCCTTGGGGCAAGCTGGTGTTAGATCCGGTCTACTGCACAGGGAGAGGAATGATCCGGTGGAACTTCTCAATGAGGAAGAAATCTTTGACGCCCATCTCAATAAGGCAATTTCAGAAGCAAACTCGCTTGCTACTCAAATTGAAGAATGCTCAGGGTGCGAACTGAGCAAAAACAGTAAACCTCTTCCCAGTGCCGGATATCCCCTTGCCGATTTTTTTCTTCTAAAAGCTCAAGTTTCTCAGCTCGAGCATGAGGCAGGAGTTGCTTTTGCCGGTGCAAGTGTCGAGGTTCTCAAGAAGGCATTTGAAAGACTCGATGTAGATATTTCCCATGTATACGGAGCTAATGTCATAAAGTGTTATAAGGAAACCGGAGAGAGCGATAAAAATATTATTAAGGCGTGTCTCCGGTATCTGAATGTGGAAATCGAGATTTGTCAGCCAAGAGTGATACTGGCAATGGGGCTTGTTCCCTGCTTGGCTCTGAAAATGATGGGTATAAGCCAGGAAGGCATTGACTACCAACCAGGGAGCATAGTTGCGCTCAGACCCGATTTGCAGTTGGTAATCACCTGCGATCTGGAACAGGCCTTGGAAGAAGAAAGCATAAAGCGTCGATTTTGGAAAGATTTACAGAGAGCCAAGGGAATCATCGACAAGGAGTTGGCCAAAGAGCAAGATAGTTAAGAGGAGCCTCTGCGGCAGGGCTTGCAGGTCAAAAGACTCCTCCTATCTATACTTCCGCAAGATTTTGTTCTTGTTACTCGTCAGCTTCAACTTCCACGCATCCCATGGGACACTCTTCCGCACAGGTCCCGCAACCATCACAAGCAGTACCCTTAACAATTTTTGCCAGGTCGTCATCAAGCCCGAGCACTTCATTGGGGCAAGAATCAATGCAGATGCCGCAACCGGTGCATTCCTCTGTATCTATAATTGGTTTAGACAAACCGTTCACTCCTTTACTTAAGATATTCCCCACTAATTTACAAAAGTCTTTCTATAATGTAAAGGAAGTTGATCACAAAATTAGAATAAAATAGGCAAGATAAGAGGTGGTCCAATTGAAATCCAAACTCTTGATGGTCTTGTTTGCTCTTATGATTCTGGTTGGATTTTTCCAGGGAGAGGCAGCGAGAATATTCCGTCATGCCATGCTGATCTGCTTTTCGTGTCTGGGGATAAGATAGAATGGCCAAATTTGAACCGTTGCGCCAAGTCTACCGATTAAGATATCAGTTCTTTTTCCTGTTCTTTGCCAACTCCTATTTTCCCTCTTTCCTGAAATTCCTGCCGTGTCCCGTATTTAACTGTTATGCATGTCCTTGGGCTGTGTTCGCTTGCCCTATCGGTACACTCCAGCACTTTGCGATAATCGGCGCTGTCCCCTTTTTTACTCTTGGCATCCTGGGATTAGTGGGATCAGCAGTGGGGAGATGGACTTGTGGTTGGCTCTGTCCCTTCGGTTTCTTGCAGGACATGCTAGCCAAGGTCCCTCTGCCCAAGTTCTCCATCCCGGAAAAACTAGGCTATTTGAGGTATGTTGTTCTGGTGGTTCTGGTTTTAATTCTGCCCTTTTGGCTAAAGGAGCCATGGTTTAGCAAGCTCTGCCCCCAGGGAACACTTGAGGCGGCAATACCTATAGTGCTTCTGATGGGTAGATTTCAGGAAAACATCGGGGGGCTTTTTTATATTAAAATTGCCATCCTTTTCCTGTTTCTGGTGTTCATGATGATAACTATACGGCCCTTTTGCCGGACCACCTGCCCGCTGGGCACCATCTTATCTTTTTTCAACCGGGTGAGTTTGTATAAGTTACAGGTAAACAGAGAGTTATGTGATGAATGTGGTGAATGCGATGAACTCTGTCCGGTCGAGATAAAAAAAATCTACCAGAATCCCGATTCCTCTCAATGCATTCGTTGTCTCTTGTGTGTGCAGTGCCCCCATATCACCTGGGGTTCGGAGAAGAATCCCAGATTGGTGGAGAGACCATAAAACTAGAAACTCATTACATCCCATTCTGGATCTTGCTTCTGATCCAGGTCTTTGATCAGTTCTGTTATCTGTATAATCTTGCCTTTCTCATCTCTTACAGGGTAGGCTGATATATGTAGTTTCACTTCCGTCCCGTCCGGTTTGCTTATAGTGGCGTCGGCTTTTTCCGGTTTACCTGATTTCAGGCATTTCAAGGCAGGGCACCAGGGACATGGTTGGTTTTTCTTGCCGGACGGTATGTGGCATTTCTTGCCTATGCGGATATCGGGAAGTCTGACTTCCAACCACCTGTTGGCAAATAACACCTTCAAATCGGTATCCAAATGAACAATGCCATAATTTAGGGCATTGAAGGTTCGCTCCAGTATTTCTTTGGTCTCCCTCAATTGGTTTTGCAGTTGCTTTCTTTCAGTGATGTCCTGAACTAAACTGGCAATGTATGTTTCGCCACCGATTTCTATTATTTTGGCATGCATCTCGACCGGCAACATTACATCTCCCTTTTGTCTCGCCGCTATTTCCCGGTTATAGAATTCTCCTTTCTCTTTCAGTAGAGCAAGAGATTCTTCCCTTTCTTCCGGGTACCAATATAGACTAACCAGGTTTTTCATATTCATTAGTTCCTCTTTGGTGTAGCCTGTGATTTCTACAATCCTGCTATTAGCCTGGTAGACATTTCCTTTGAAATCATTGATCATAACAGCGCTGGGAAGCAATTCCAGTATGATCGCAAGTTCTTGCGTCAACCTCGTCTGTGCTGTGACATCGCGGATAATCTCTTGTACTCCAACGATCTTCCCGGACTCCCTTACCGGACCCGCGAGAATCTCCGTAAAAACCGTCTTTCCGTCTTTTCGTAGTAGTCGCTTTGTCTTCGGGTGGGTATCCATTTCTCCGGTCATCCGGTGCATGTGATTTTCAATTGCGGTTGCCCGTTCATCGGGGTGGATGTAGCGGCTGAAAACGGTTCCCAGTAATTCTTCTTTTGAGTAACCGACCATACTACAAAAACTGGGATTTACCAGGGTAAGGGCACCCTTGAAGTCGATCATTACAATTCCGTCCAGGCTTTGATTAATAAGATTCTTATACCTGGTCTCCGATTCTTTCAACTTAGTAAGATATTTTTTAATCTCCGCCCCGGGAGAAATATTTTTCTCTGTTTCCAGCCATTCATTGAAATCCGCAACTGAAACGCGATAGCCTTTTCCCACTTTCATACAAGGAATCTTCCCTGTTTTACAGTAGGTTCTTGCTGTACTTATCTTGATGCCCATAAGCTTGGCTATCTCTTCGCAGGTGTAAAAGCGTTTTTCCATACTCCCTCCCTGATCGTATATGCTTCATAATCTCTTTGGGGGGGCAATGCTCTTACCAAATGAGATTTATTGGCAACTATTGCCCTGACAGAACTATTATACTTGTATCTACTAAGAACTTTTATTAAAAAGTGCCGTTGTATTTGGAGCCCCGTTCCCTTATTTTGATAGAAACAAAGGAAAATCTATTCTCAAGTAATGGATTGGACAGATATTGTGAGGAAAGGATGATGCTGGAAATCGTTATTATAATCTTGATGGTTTTGGTCTTAGCCGCTTTACTTTACTCCGAGCTAAGGAGTCGGCACAATCTAAATGAATTCAAGGCCATGCAGCAGAATGATCAGGCTTTGGGAATGATGCAGAATCAGCTGGAGGCACTGCGCAAGCAGGTAAACAGCCAACTGGGAGACATGAACCGCCAGCTCCTTGATACAACCGGACAGATTGGAAAACGTCTGGATAGTGCATCTGAAATGATTGGAAATGTTCACAAGAGTCTGGGAAAGCTGGGAGAGGCGAGTAAACAGATCTACGACATCGGGAAAGATATCTCCAGCCCCCAAAGCTAAGGGGTATTTTGGGAGAGATATTCTTAGAAGAACTACTGCGACAACTGGTGCCCAATAATTGTGCCTTTCAACATCGCTTTAAGAGCGGTGAGATTGTTGATGCCACCATAAGAATCGGAGAAAGGATTGTTCCGGTTGATGCCAAGTTTCCCCTGGAGAATTTTCGCAAAATGATAGATGCTGAAGCCGATGAGCAAAGTAAGACTAAAAGCAGAAGAGCTTTTGGGGCGGATGTCAAAAAACATGTGGACAAGATTGCCTCCAAGTATATTTTACCTGATGAGGGAACTTACGATTTTGCTTTGATGTATATACCGGCTGAAAACGCATACTATGAAATCATAACCAAAGAGCAAACCGGACAGTCTGATATTTCCGAGTACGCGCTGCAAAAAAGAGTAATACTGGTTTCGCCTAATACCATCTACGCCTATCTGCAAGTGATCATTTTTGGCTTGAAGGGTTTGCAGGTTGAAAAACACGCCGAGGAAATACTGCATCATCTGGCCCGTTTGGGAGGCGATTTCTCCAAGTTCTATGACGATTTCAATGTTCTTGGCACCCATCTTGGCAATGCTACTAAAAAATTCGACGAAGCCGACAAGAAATTGGTCCGTCTCGGTGAAAAGCTTGCCATCACAAGCGAGATGACCGGATCAGAACTAAATGAGTAGCAAAAATGATAAGCAAGAAATAATGAGGAGGAGACAAATGAGAATCATCAATTTGAAAGACACTATTTTTAGGCCGGGAGAATATATTGTGGGAGCGGAGCAGACTCATAGTCATGCCTGTTATTTGCTCTATGGTGTTTTGAAGGCGCAAGAGACTAGGGTGCTTTCCCCGAGCCATGGTCACGAGGAGATTTTTTGTTGTATGGAGGGTGCGGTGGAAGTGAGAGCTGATGAAGAGGAAGTTACAGTTCAAAAAGGACAATGTTTTCACTTGAAAGGGAAAGAATCGGCAGAGATCTCCAATCAGGGCAAAGGTGCTGTGGTCTATGTTCTTGCCGGCGGCCACAGTGATGCAGGTCATCACTGAGAAAGTGCTCATCATTAGAATGCAAAATGCAAAGATAAAAATGTCCTTCGACAAAGCTCGGGACAGGCAGGACAAGCAAAAATACGGATAAAAATTAAAAAATAGTAAAAATTCTGTTTCTCATATAAAGCTTAAATAATTTTGCTTTTCAGCAGCGCAAGCTTTTACAGGTGCGCTCGGGGAGCGCACCCTACATTCTCAGTAGGGTACGTTTCCCAAACGTACCGTTTTTTCTGGCTCGTTTTTCCAACGCTTGACGGAGTTAGCGAGTTCTTCCCAAGGTTTTCTACCCAACTACCCTGCTTTCATAAAGCATATCGTAGTAATTGCCGAAATATAAGAATGGATATATCAAATAACTTGACAATAGTAGACTCATATTTTATATTATGATTAAGCTATGATTGCAAAAAGCTAAAAGTTCAAAATGGAAAATACAGAAACCTATGTTTGAGGAGTGGTAAGAATGGCAAAGGCTATTGGTATTGATTTGGGCACTACTAATTCATGTATGGGCGTGCTCGAAGCAGGCGAGCCTACGGTAGTACCAAATGCGGAAGGGGGGCGAGTGACACCTTCGGTGGTTGCTTTTTCCAAGGAAGGAGAAGTCATCGTTGGCGAAATTGCCAAGCGACAGTCTATTACCAATCCTGATAATACAATTGGATCGGTAAAGCGGATTATGGGAACCAAAGAAAAAGTGAAAATGGGTGGCAAGGAATATACACCCCAGCAGATTTCCGCTTTTATCTTGCAGAAATTGAAGCGAGACGCTGAGAGCTATTTGGGTGAAAAAGTTGAACAGGCGGTCATAACGGTGCCTGCCTATTTCGATGATGCTCAAAGAACTGCGACCAAAGAGGCGGGTAAAATTGCCGGATTGGAAGTGTTAAGGATCATAAATGAGCCTACAGCGGCTTCTCTTGCCTATGGATTGGACAAGGAGAAGGAACACACCATTCTCGTGTTTGACCTGGGCGGGGGCACGTTCGATGTTTCCGTAATGGATATTTCTGAAGGCCTCTTCGAAGTCAAGTCTACCAGCGGCGATACCCACTTGGGCGGAGACGACTGGGACGAACGGATTATGAACTGGATGGCAGATGACTTCAACGCCAAAAATGGTGTAGATCTGCGAAAAGACAAAATGGCCATGCAAAGACTGAAAGAGGCGGCCGAAAAAGCCAAGTGTGAACTTTCCACAGCACAAACCACTAATGTTAACCTGCCTTTTGTAACCGCAACAGCAGAGGGTCCGCTTCATCTGGACATGACCCTTACCCGGTCAGAGATGGTTAAGATGACAGCTGATTTGCTTGGGCGCTGCGAAGGACCTTTTAAGCGGGCCATAAAAGATGCCAAGATGAAGCCCGGGGATATAGACGATGTTGTAATGGTAGGCGGACTGACCCGTATGCCGGCAGTGCAAGATTTAGTGAAGAAACTTATCGGGGGCAAGGAACCCCACAAGGGGGTAAATCCCGATGAAGTAGTTGCTAGTGGTGCGGCACTGCAGGCAGGTATTATCACCAAAGAGGTCAAGAAAGATATCCTTTTGCTGGATGTTACCCCGCTTTCCCTGGGAATCGAGACAAAAGGCGGGATTTTTACCAAGATGATTGAGCGCAATACCACCATTCCTACCAAAAAGAACGAGATTTTTTCTACTGCAGATGATGGCCAAACCAGCGTGGAGGTTCATGTTCTTCAGGGCGAGAGACCTGTAGTTGCCGGGAACAGAACCCTGGGCCGCTTTCATCTTGTGGACATTCCGGCGGCACCTAGGGGAATTCCCCAAATTGAGGTGACCTTTGATATCGATGTTGACGGTATTGTCCATGTTCATGCGCAAGATAAGGCAACCGGAAAAGAACAGTCAATGACAGTGTCTGGTGGCAGTGCTTTGGGTAAAGATGATATAGACAAGATGGTAAAAGAGGCAGAATCTCATGCGGAAGAGGATAAGAAGAGGCAGGAAGAGGCTGAGGCGCGTAACGAAGCTGATAATCTAATTTACTCTACTGAGAAATCGTTGCGTGACGTCGGCGACAAAGTAGACGCTGATGAAAAATCCAAGATTGAGGCTGCCTTAAATGATGTGAAAGAGGCTCTTAAGGACAGTGATATTGATAAGGTCAAGGCAACTGCGGAGGAATTGAAGCAGGCCTCCTACAAGATGGCAGAGGCTGTTTATGCTCAGCAACAAGCTCAGCAACAAGCCCAAGGCCAGGCACAGGCCGGAGGTAGCGATGAAGGTCAGGCTGAAGAAGGAGAAGTAGTTGACGCAGATTATGAAGTTGTAGAAGAAGAAGAGAGCAAAGAAAAGAAGAAGTCTTAAATAAACCAAGGATCTGTTCCGACATTTAATAACCATACCGGAGTAAAGCAGATGACAAAGAAGAAACCAACCTCAGCAAAAGGAAAGACAACAGATAGCAAGGCACAAGAAAAGGAAAGCTCAGAGAATTCGGCCAAGCTGGTGGAAGAAGATATAGAGGCTCTAAGAGACAGGCTAGTGGAAAAGGAAACAGAAGCGGCCGAATATCTTGATACTCTTCAGCGCCTAAAAGCGGATTTTGAAAACTATAAGAAAAGGATGCTGAAAGAACAAACGGAGTTCTTGGCAGTGGCATCAAAAGATCTAATTACAGAACTAATTCCGGTGATAGATAATTTGGAGAGGGCTCTGGACGCGAGCAAAAACGCTAAGGATTCCGATGCTCTCTCAAAAGGTGTTGAAATGGTATATGCACAGCTTGCGGAAGTGCTAAAGAAAGCGGGTGTATCTGATATAGATCCGCAGGGAGAAGAATTTGATCCTGTACATCATGAAGCAGTGATGCAGGTTATCAGCGACGAGCATGAAGATAATACTATAGTTGAAGTTTTCCAAAAAGGCTATCTGCTAAGAGGAAGGCTTCTCCGCCCGGCGTCTGTGAAAGTATCCAAAAAAAGCGGTTAGCGGTGGACAGTCTCTAGCACACAGCAGTCTAAAGCTTTAAAGAGCTTTTCGGTGACAGCAAAGGTTGGGCACCCATTTATTTAAATGCAAGAATAGAAATGATCTTAAACCATTTTGAACCGGAAACGTCTATTCGGTATTTCTAAAACCGAAATAAGTGGTGAGATAAAGTGAACGGACGCAAGCTCAAGGATTTTTACGCCATACTGGAAGTTGATAAAGAGGCGTCTCAAAAAGATATAAAAAAGGCTTTCCATAAGCTAGCGCGCAAGTATCATCCGGATGCAAATCCCCAGAACAAGCAAGCCGAAGAGAAGTTTAAAGGGATATCGGAGGCATATGAGGTGCTGAGCGATCCCAAGAAGCGAAAAGAATATGATGAGGGTGTCAGATTCTTTGAAAGTGGAGGATTTGAGGGGGGAGCCGGCAACTATGAGGATTTTGGCAAAGGCGGTAAGTTCACCGGATTTGGTAGCATCGATGACCTTTTTGACATGTTTGGAGACTTTTCCGGTTTTGCCCAGCAGGCAGGACAACCTCAAAGAGAGCGGGGTAAAGACTTACATTACAGCATAAGACTCTCTTTTGAGGATGCCCTTAATGGGGTGGCAACCAGGATAAATGTCAGCCGGGACGAATCTTGTCCCACCTGCTTAGGGAGTGGCGCAAAGCCGGGTACAGCTCCCAAGATGTGTCCGGAATGCCGGGGAAGAGGGGTCACTGCCCAAAACCAGGGTTTCTTTAGCTTCAGCCGTGCCTGTTCTCGATGCTTGGGTAAGGGTACGATCATTGAGTCTGTGTGTCCTAATTGCAAAGGAGGCGGAAAAGCCTCTAAGCTGCAAAAAGTAACTGTGAAAATTTCTCCGGGTGTCAAGGACGGTTCCAAGATTAGATTCAAAGGAAAAGGTGGTCCGGGAATAAATGGTGCCCCACCTGGAGATTTATATATTATTACCAAGGTTGCTCCCCATAGCGTTTTCAAGCGTGAAGGAAAAAACATTTTACTCGACGTGCCGGTTACTTTCACTGAAGCTGCGCTGGGAGCAAAAATCAAAGTTCCTACACTTGAGAGTATGATATCTCTGAAGATACCGGCGGGAACCCAGGATGGGAAAAGCTTCAGATTGCGGGGCAAAGGAGCGCCTAAGGCTAAGGGTTCCGGCAGAGGCGACATGCTGGTAAGAGTAAAGATTGCGGTGCCCCACCGGCTTAATTCCAAAGAAAAAAAGATCCTGGAGCAGTTTGCCGAGCTGCACAAAGAAAATCCCCGGGAACACTTGAAGAAAATAGCCTCTACAAAAAACAGCTAGCAGGAGCATGGGGTCAGACCTCCCCGAGGAGGTCTGACCCCGGTTGACAGTTTGAATTTTGCTTGTCCTGCCTGTCCTGAGCATAGTCGAAGGGAGTTTATCGAAGGACAGTATGCATTATCTAAGAGGAATTACTAATGAGGAAAGAGTTTAAGAAAAGCAATCGCCCTGTATACATGATAGGTATTGCGGCAAAACTGGCTGGCATGCATCCTCAGACTCTCCGCATCTACGAGCGGAAAAAGTTGGTATGTCCCCGGAGGACTGCCGGGAGCACCCGACTCTATTCTGATAAGGATATTGAGATGCTAAAGTACATTCAAGAGCTCACACGGGAGTTGGGGATTAACTTGGCAGGTGTCAAGGTTATCCTGGAGTTGGAAAAGGAAAGATCGGTTCAAGAAGACAGATTTGATCAAATAAGAGAGGAAATGGACAAGGTACGGGAGGAAATGAGGCAAGAAATCGAAGAGGTACGTCGGCAATACCGGCGGGAACTGGTTGTTTTTCCCAAAGGCAAACTAATGAGAAGATACTAATAAATAAGGGGTCAGGTCTACACTCTTCACTTTCTTAGGGAGAAGGGAGCAGGGATGAGGGATGAGTGGCGCCAAGGGCTTAGCTTGTCTGCATGGGTCCCGGGTAAGAACAGCGGGGAGAGTTTATCTCCCGCTATGCCTAATGGGTGGAGGATGAACCTCCGCGTTGCAGGTCCCGGATTCTGCATCTTGGATTGGAGTGATATAGATGTTTGACAGATTTACTATAAAAGCGCAAGAAGCAATAGAATACGCTCATAAAATTGCTGAAGAGCATAGCCATCAGCAGTTGGATGCTGAGCACTTAACACTTGCACTTCTGGAACAAGAAGGCGGAATTGTTCCGCAGTTACTGCAGAGGCTCGGCGTAATGCCGGAAATGGTTATGGAAGCTGTTAAAAACAGACTGGATGCTATGCCCAAGGTTCAGACGGCCGGCGGTCAAGTATATGTAGCTCCTTCGCTTAAAAAGGTATTTGATGTTGCGAGGTCAGAGGCAGAGAGGCTAAAAGATGAATATATCAGTACCGAGCATCTTTTTTTGGGCTTGCTTAATCAAGGTGGTCCGGTCTCTTCGGTTTTAAAAGAACAAGGAATTACTAAGGACAGTTTATATAAAGTGCTGGCTGAGCTTAGAGGATCGCACCGGGTTACTGATCAAAGCCCGGAGGAAAAATACCAGGCGCTGCAAAAATACGGTCGTGATCTTACCGAGCTTGCCCGCAAAGGCAAATTGGACCCTGTGATTGGAAGAGATGATGAGATCCGCAGAATAATTCAGGTTCTTTCCAGAAGAACTAAAAACAATCCGGTATTAATTGGTGAGCCTGGTGTAGGAAAAACGGCAATTGCCGAGGGTTTGGCTATCCGAATTGTCAGCGGTGATATCCCCGAGGGCTTAAGGAAAAAGAAAGTAGTTTCCTTAGACATGGGTTCGCTGGTGGCCGGGACCAAATACCGGGGTGAATTTGAAGATAGACTGAAAGCGGTTTTGAAGGAGATCAGCGAGAGCGAGGGGCAGATCATTCTCTTTCTCGATGAGCTGCATACAGTGGTTGGCGCAGGCGCGGCCGAAGGAGCTGTTGATGCTTCTAATATGCTCAAACCAATGCTGGCACGGGGCGAGCTTCGATGTGTTGGTGCTACTACGTTGAATGAATATCGCAAGTATATTGAAAAAGATGCAGCTTTGGAGAGACGGTTCCAGACGGTTTTGGTACGGGAACCTTCGGTAGAAAACACAATTGGTATCCTGAGAGGTTTGAAGGAACGATATGAAGTACATCATGGTGTAAGGATAACCGATTCAGCGCTGATCGCAGCAGCGGTTTTATCTTCCCGCTATATCTCTGATAGATTTTTACCGGATAAGGCAATTGATTTGATTGATGAAGCGGCTTCAGGATTGCGAATAGAAATTGACAGTTTGCCAACCGAGATTGATGAAGTGGAAAGAAAGATCAAGCAACTGGAAGTGGAGCGGGAGGCACTGAAGAAGGAAAAGGATAAAGCATCCAAGGAAAGACTGGAGAAACTGGAGAAAGAACTGGCTAAACTGAAGGAAGAAAGCACGGGCATGAAGGCCCACTGGCAGAATGAGAAGAGCTTGATCATGCGAATCCAACAGCTTAAAGAGAAGATTGAGCAGGCTGGTATAGAAGAAGAGAAGGCAGAAAGAAACGGTGAACTGGAGAAAGTGGCCAGGATCCGTTATCAGGATATGGTAAATCTGCAAAACGAGCTGGAAGCTGAGAATGATAAACTGACCGAGCTTCAAGAGGGACAGATGATGCTAAAAGAAGAGGTGGATGAAGAGGATATAGCTCAAGTTGTTTCCAAATGGACCAACATACCCCTTTCCAGGCTTGTGGAGGGGGAAATTGAGAAACTGATCCATATGGAAGAGCGTTTAGTGAAACGGGTCGTAGGTCAGGATGAAGCAATCAGCGCGGTCTCCAATACCATTAGGCGAGCCCGAGCGGGTATTCAGGATCCCAACCAGCCGCTTGGCTCCTTCCTTTTTCTGGGACCGACCGGTGTGGGAAAAACTGAGCTAGCCAGAGCTCTTGCTGAGTTTCTATTTGATGATGAGAGGTCGATGGTCCGTCTGGACATGAGCGAGTATATGGAAAAACATACGGTTTCCCGATTGATCGGGGCTCCCCCCGGGTATGTAGGCTATGAGGAGGGAGGTCAGCTGACCGAAGCAGTGAGGCGAAGACCGTACTCGGTTATCCTGCTGGATGAAGTTGAAAAAGCCCATCATGATGTATTTAATGTACTTCTGCAAATATTGGATGATGGCAGGCTCACTGATGGTCAGGGAAGGACCGTTGATTTTAAGAACTCCATTATTATCATGACCTCCAACATCGGTGGAGAATGGATCCAGGAGCTGAGCGATAAAGATGCGATAAAGGAAA
>SDBS01004361.1_pt1 | contig 13843 bp, 7 predicted proteins | sample 2277091 | NCBI WGS metagenome assembly SDBS01 (sample SAMN10404972, study PRJNA504765) | marine sediment metagenome | isolation source: marine sediment core GS10_PC15, 163 cmbsf | place: Arctic Ocean: Southern Knipovich Ridge | collected 2010
TTGAAGATTCAACTATTTCATTACAAGGAGTTTCCACATACAAGGTTCGTGGTAATTCTACTACTGGGTTCGGATTAAACTCAACAGAAGTTGACTTTGGGTTGATACAACAAATTGATGGAGTAAGAGGTAATGACATAGATGGATTTAGTGGAAGTCTAAATGCAACTGCATTAAACTCAACAGCAATAAAACTAACTTGGGATCTTGCACAAACAGAACACCCAACTGACGTTCTAACAGGAGTAATTATCCAAAGGCAAAGTGGATTTTTCTTTGAAGATCCATTTGATATACAACCAGCATCAAATGGATGGACAGAAACTTGTGTTGGTTGTACTGCTTCTAGTGGAATTTTCTTTTTCCCTCCCTCATCAGCAGCATTTAGAATTGACAGTGTAGGAGCTCCTGGCACGTTATTTGGTTTAGAAAGATCATTAGATACTACAGGACTTAGTGATATTGCGTTTAACTTAACAGCACACCAACTTGGTGGAGTATACGAAGATGCCGATTACCTATCTTTCCAAGTTGATTTTGGGAATGGTTCAGGCTTTCTACCAATTTTATTTGATGTAAGACATTGGAGTGGAGTAACTGACGGTCCAGTTCCTCCGTTCAGTCCAGATCCAGATCCATCAGGAAACACCATTCCAACTTCAACAGGATTTGTTAGCATGGGATCAGATGCAGATAATAATCCAAACCTCAAGATTAGAATTGAAGGAAGATTCAATTCACAAACAATATTCCCCCCGTTAGAAGGTTACTTTATAGATCATATCCAAATTAGTGTAGGAAACGGAACTAGCACTGAATTTGTGACAATAGTAACTGTTGATGAACTCGTTACAATGTTCAATGACACAGGTCTATTAGAGAACACTACTTACACATATAGGGCAAAAGGACAGTCAGCAATTTCAACAGGGGCATTTGGAGAAAATGATACTGCGACAACTCTACTAGCTCCGATTACTGGAACAATTAATGCCCCAACTGGATTTGCAGGAATAGCTAACACGACTGACATTACATTATCTTGGAACAATCAAACTGATAAGGAAACATGGACTCTATCAAGAAATGGTTCTGATATTGTAACTGGATTAACAAATCTTACATTCAATGATCCAAGTGTAACGCTTGATACTAATTTCGGATATATCTTAACTGCTGTAAATACAACTGCTGGAATTACAAATTCAACATCTGAAATTGTAATAAAGTCAAACGACATTCCAAGTGTAGTTACAGGAATTAGTGGAGTTCCAAACAACGGAGTTGCGATAGATCTTCAATGGGATGATCCCGTAGCAGATGATGGCGAAGGTTCTCCGACAACTGGACTCAATGTTCTATATGATATTTTCAGAAGGGATAGCGGATTAGGAGATCCATTCATCTTTGCAACAACTATTGCAGAGGGAACAGGAATATTCAATGATACAACTGTTCTTGGCGGTCATACCTACGTCTATCAAATCTCATCACGAAACGAGGTCGGTTCTGCTGCAAACTCTACTGAAACCGCAGAAATAATGGTAGACAACGCATTAATCATTCAGGCATTTGAATCAGATGGAGTAACACAACTAGATGGAGATGTTTCAATTAGAGTTTTCAACAGTACATTTACTTCAACAAAGATCGGTGATGGACAAGGACGAGCTTCATTCCCAACTCTATCAGGAATCTACAACTTTACAATATTCCATATTCCAACTGACTTTTTAATTAACAAGACAATCTCAAGTGTAGTAGTTCCTCCTGATGATGATGTGACAGTTCTAGTTTCAACAAATGTTCATAGAGTAAACTGTCCAAGCAACGGACCAGCAAATGACTTTTTAGTTCTAGTAAACTCTACTAGTCCAGATCACTTCATCGGTGGATTTACCGAACCAATTTGTGATGTTGATGATAAGGTAAGTTGGAATGTTGACTTTACTGGATTTCAAGGGGCTGCAATAAATTCAAGTTCAACTTTATCCTTGCCTAGTACAGATTTCTTTGACGATTTTACAACTGATAAGGGATGGAGTTCTAACAATACTGCTATAATAGATATTTTCACAGCAACAGGAACAATAAATGTAACAAAACTTGTAACTAATGTTCCTCCATTACACAGTTCAAAAATTTCTCTAAACATTGATGATTTACTTACTGGTGGATGGAACGAAACAAAATGGACACTTAGAGGAAAATTACAAATGAATCAAACAACTGCTGTTCAACAATTTGTTTTACTTGGTGTCAGTGAAGTAAATCAACAAAATATGAGTGGATCATCATTCCAAGGTTCATGTGGAACAGGAGATCTAGAAGATACAGGTTGTCTAACTTTCCAAGGAGTTAATAATTTTTGGCAATTCTTTTCTAAAAATGATACTGATACTGCAAATACAAATCTAAATCTAACAGAAGCATACACACTAGATTCATTTATTTATCCTGAAATAATTATTGATGAACCACATATTAGAGCAACTGTTTATTCTGATGCTAATTATCAAAACGTTGTAGGTTGTAGTAATGACAAGTTTGATTCAAGCACAGGAAATTGTGATTTTGAAGGAGGAAATATTAATGATGGTGTAACAACTGGTGCAATTTTAATTGATGGTACTGCACTTCAAATAACAAGATGGAATGATCTTAATTTTCTTTGGTTTGGTGTTGGATCAACAGCAGTATCGGGGAATCCAACATCACAGGGTTCAATTCATGAAGTATCATTCTGGAATAATATCAATTTAACAGAATCAGAACTCGTAGTTGTAGGAACAGGAGCTTCAAACTTTACAACTCAAATGAAATCAGTAGTCCTTTCATTAGGTGACTTTGGTAATAACGCAAAGAGCTTTGAGGTTAATGGAACTGCCCTTCCAACAACATTTGGCATGGAAATAATCACATCTGATCCAATCGTAGTAAGCACATCAACTTCAAATGTCAATATATTCTTCGATGAATTCGTTCTTCAGTCACAAGCTCCTTCACCTACTCCTCCACCAATCTCTCCAGTCACTCCTCCACCAACGAAAGGTCCAGGTGGAGGCGGTGTGCCTAGCCTTTCAGTAGACGATCAACAACAGTTCTTTGAGAATCTATTCGGATTTAGCTTATTCTCAAAAATCCATCAAATGCAGATAGGTCAAATTCAGGATGGAACAATTGATATCACATGGAATTCCCCAAGTCAGATCACAATTGAAGGAATTGAGGTAGGCGACCAATTCGTGACTTGGATAGGATTCCCACGCACACCATTCTCACTTGATGGTTCTGATAGGATCTCAACGGGAAAGATTCCGTATAGGATAATGCCTCCAAATCAGCTATGTGATGAGGTAACAGGTTCTTCGGCAAATTGTGTTGATCGCATTTTGTATGAGATTCCTGTAACGATCCATGCTTCAGTTGATGGCCAACCTCTTACTGCAAACACAGTAATCAAAGTCAATCTATCACTGGACATCACTTTGGCGTTATTCACGATCTTCATAGCTTTTGCAGGAGGACTTGGTGCGATCATTTACCGTTCAGCAATTGCTCACAAACAACAAAAACGTGAAAAGAAAAAACTCACGACAAAGAGTGAAAATAGAAAGAGAATTGAATCACGATTCGGTAGTCAAAAGTCTAAATTCAGAAGAAGACCATAGTCAATTCAATCAAAATTAGTTATCTAAGAACAAAATATTGTTTACCCTGTTTGTTTTTTATCATAGGTATACCTCAAAAGCTCAAATGAGTCGAACAAAATACGGTGTTTTCTCAATAATAGCTATTGCTGCTATCTTGGGAATTGGAACTGTTACTGCGTTCACCCAACCGAATGAACTATTCAATGACGGGCTTACAGATAGAGTAGGAGCTTATGGATATTTCACATTATCAGTTCACAACGAAGCTGGTGAACTAACACAATTCGTTCAATCTGATAACACGGTTGTTGACGTAGGAATCGACTGCATGAGTGATCTAATTTTTGGAACAACAATCTGTACTGGAGAAGCGTTCTTTGATTGGATCGAAATAGGAACAGGCTCAACTGCACCAACTAGCGGAGATACAACCATAGAAACCGCAATAGGTGGCTGTGCAAGAGTACAAGATGCAACCGTAGCTGTTGTTTCTCCAACTGGAGAGATCACCGCAACTGTTGAATCAACATTCTCTGGAGCTACTTGTGCAGCAACAGTTACCGAAGCTGGAGTATTTGATGCAACAACAACAGGAAATCTACTTGCAAGAAGTACATTTGCTGGCGTGACGATAGGCGCAAGTGATACTCTCACCGTTACATATAACGTAAAAATAGAAATGGTGTAGAGATGTTCAAAAAAAAAGTTCACACACCAAACTCTTTTTCTTTTTATTAATTCCATTACTAGCCACAGGACTTATAGCTCAACAAGTATTCGCAGTTGATCAGTTTGCAAGACCTGATGCAGATACAGGTGTTGATTGGCTTGGGGAAACAAATTGTGCAGGAACACAACACTGGGATTGTTTAGACGAAGTAACTCCTGATAACACAGATTTCATTACATCAATTTTAATTTCCACAAGTAATGACGATGTTGACTTTATTGGTCTAACTTCTATAACTGATCCTGCAACTTCTACTGGACATATTATTTCAGTAGTTGCAAGAGAAGAAGGTCTTGGAGTTAATGCACCATATCTTTTAGTTGATCTAAATCAAGGCGGTGGCGCAGCAATAGCTACACTAAACATAACACAAGGAACTCTTACGACAGCATTTACTGAATACAATTATACGCTGACAAGTGCGGAAGCAGATTCCATAACGGACTATTCTAATCTTGAGTTGCGTTTAGAGGCTTCATGTTTTAGTGGAACTTGTAATGCAGGAGGAAGTAGAGATTCAGTGTCAGTTTCATGGGCAGAGTTTTCTGTCTTAGACAATCCACCATTACCTCCACCAACATTGGATTCTGTAACAGTGATAAATTCAACTGCATTACAAATTGACTTTAGTGAACCCGTAGATACCTCAAACATTCTAAGTTACAATATTGAAAGGTTTAACGGAACAAATTACAATGTGATTGGAAACGTTGCTCAAGGAACAACTACTTTCGATGATGTCAATCTAATCCCTGATACTTTCTATAATTACAGAGTTATTTCAGTTGGAACATCAGAAAACAGCAATCCTTCAAATATAGTTGGTCAAAGAACAACTGTAATCTTATTCTCAAGTTCTCCTGATTCAAATATCGGAGCTCGCTGGGTGAATGGTTTAGGACTAGCTCCTTGTGGGGATCTAACAACTTTTGAGTGTGTAAACGAATCAATCCGTGATGATGGAGATTTCATTCAAACGATCGGACTAGGTTCTTCTGATTCAGATATTGACAGTTTTACAATGTCGGATATGGAAGATCCACTAAGATCTGATAGCCATTTCTTAAAATACACAGTTAGAAAAGCAGGAGTTGGAACTAACCCAGTTGAGTTTGAAATAATACTTAGACAAGGAGTGACAACTATTGCCACATTTACTCACACAGGACTTTCAAACAATTATGTTCTCATTCAACAAGAACTCACAGGAATTCAAGCCGATCTAATCACTGACTATAATGATCTTGAAATCGAAGTGACTGGAAGTTGCGATGCAGGATGTTCAAACAATCCAAACGCAAGGGAAAAAGTAAATGTTTCATTCATAATTTTTGAAATTGAACAGGTAACATCTCCAGAAATTATAAAAATCGACACATTATCATCTAGTTCTCTAAGAATAACATGGGCTATTGATGAAGTAGATGCAGAAATTTCAGATGTGATAATCCAACAAATGAATGGAACAGATTTCCTTGTCGTAGGAAATGTAAGTAATTCAATTTCTACTTTTGACCATACTGGGTTAGAATCAAATAAAATTATAAAATACAGATTAACTGGGATGCTACCTGGCGGTGGATTTTCAAAACCATCCCCTGAATCCACAGGATCAACTCCTCCATCAACTTCTTCATTAACAGGAAATGGAACAATTATTGAACCAAATGCAAATAATTCATTTACACAGAATCAAAAAGAAATTTTTGCTCAAACAACAGAACATTACAGTTTGGATCGTGTGTCATTGAATCTAATTATAACAGATATTGAGGACAACAATCTAAACGCATATGAAATAATCAACAAAATGATTGATGGTTCTTATGATGGAACATTAGAAATGATAAACGCTGGTTCATTTTATGCAAATAAATACATAATTTATCAGGACATGAATATCTTTTTTGGTAATATAACTAATGATGTGATACTTGGATTAGACGATTCAAGTGATGATGGAAATGTTCCAAAAACAGTAGATGAGGAGGACCAATAATGGTGAACCTGGATCTTAGAAACTTAAAGATTGGAATCATCTCTATTAGAATCGCAGTTATCTCTATACTGATAGTCATGTTGAGCTTAAGCTCAATTGCACATTTTGGGTTTCTTGAACCTGTATATGCAGATCATAGTTCAAAATTAATAAAAATCCAAACTACCTATCCAGCCGATGTTGGATTTTTTGATGTAAAATTACCAATGAGAATTTCAGATATTGAAAACACCATAATTTTCCTTAGTTTTTCAACTCCTGACACAGCTGATCAAGCAGATACAAGTAAAAGATGGGAATTAATTGATGATAGAACACTAAGAGTTTTTGGAGAATCAAATACTCCAACTGGAAATAATGCTGGAAATATGATCATATACATTTTAGAAATGAGAAGTGATGAGTTTGATGTTTCAAATCAAAATCATATTTATAATTTTACAGCCGATGAAACTCCAAGTCTAAAAACTATTACATTATCTCCATCAGTAAATTCCAGTAATTCATTTGTAATTTATAACGGATTAGAAAATTTGGCTGATGAAACTACATGGGGTTCTGAAGAATTTCCATTAGTTCATCTTAATGATACACATATAGAATTTGAAACAACAGATATTCCAAATACAGATCAGGTTTACGGATTTTCAGTAGTTCAAGCAAATGTTACAGGAATATTGGTTCAAAGAGGAACAGGATTTTTAGACGGTGCAGGTGAAACAGATGATGTTATAACACCACCAACAGCAGTTGATAGGGATCATACGATTGTTTTATTGACTGGAAGAATTGATGGTGGAACAATTGAAAACGCAGATCCAGATGAAGTTATGATTCAAGTAACTATTGATTCAAGTAATGATATTGTACTTCATAGAGATGATGATGCACCATTAGATTTCTTCTATGAATGGCAAACTATCTCATTTCCAACAAATTTCATTAATGTAACTCATGGAGAAATTTCTATGACAGATGGAGAAACAGTTGTTACCGATACGATAACTCCTGTAAGAGATTTTGATAAATCATTTGTAATATCTGGAACTGGAACTCCGTTTGGATATGGAACTGGATCATGTGATTCTGGAACAGCAGGAGCTATGGATAGATGTATGAACAGATTAGTTCTAACAGATCAAGACACAGTTACAGCAACAAGAGAAGATTCAACTGGAACAAATGTTGTAAATTATCAGGTAGTACAAATTTTAGAAGCAGAAGTTCCAGAAGTTCCACAGGGAACAAATGAATTAGAAAAGATTGTCAAAATCACGGGAACTATTCCAAGTGGAATAGAAAACGATGTTACCATTTCTCCAGCCTTGATTAATGTAAATAAAACAATGGCATTTGTTTCATTTCAAACTGATGGAACTGGAGGAGGAGATGCCTCTGGAGGTAGAAAATCTTATGAATTATTCAATTCTACAACTTTAAGATTCTTTGGAAATGCTGATGCTGGTGTTACCAATCCTCCTATGGATTTTGTAGCTTATTTGGTAGAATTTACTGATTCTTCTCCAATGGTAATTCAAAATGAATTTTTCCAATATCCTGAAGGATTAGATGCTGGAGAAAAAACAATTCATATGTCGCCTATTAACCAAAGTGGATCTATTATCGTATCACTTGGAAGACACTTGACTGGTACTGACTCGACAGTGGGGGCAGAGGAGATAGACACCATAAGAATTCTTTCAGATAATACATGGGGATATGATGTAGATAGTTTTCAAAATGCTGGAGATGGTTCAACTGTTTCAAGAGCTAACATAATTGATTTTAATTCAGATGCAAGTCTAACTCAAAGAGGTCAGCTTACATTAGCTACTGGAACAACCACAGTTACTCCCCCAGTTGCAATTATTAGAAATCAATCCTTGTTATTTTTCTCACATACAACCACTGATGGAGATTTGACAGCTTCTCCAGATACTTCAACACTTTTTGGAACAATCGATTCATCAAACGATATTAATTTTACAAGACCTTCAGCCACAGGTTCATTGTTGATTAATTGGGAATTAGCGAGTTTACCATCTGGAGTTAGTGTGCAACATGGAATACACCATCAGGATTCTGGAACAACAAATGCAACATCAACTATTACTCCAGTTTCAACTTTTGATAATTCATTTGTAATAGGAACTGAAGGAATGATTGGATATGGAACTGGAAGTGGAGATAACTCAACTGATTCTACAGGTTCATTTCTTGATATAATTGCAACAGTAGAATTGGAGGATGATTCAACAGTAAGAATTGTTAGAGGAACTGGAGGAGGAGATTTCGACATTGGTTTCCAAGTTGTAGAATTCTTAGTTGGAGATCAATTTATCAATCTAACTAACACTGTAAACGTAACTGATACAACAATATTATCAACAAACAAAAACTTCACAAACACAGTAAACGTAACAGATACAACAATATTATCAATAAACAAAAACTTCACAAACACCGTAAACGTAACAGATACAGTCCAAACACAACTATTCCAGAACCTCAATCAATCAATTACAAATACCGTGAACGTAACAGATACAGTTCAAACACAACTATTCCAGAACATCAATCAATCAATTACAAACATCGTAAACGTAACTGATTTCGTTTCATTAGGAATTAACAAAGATCTATTAGATGTAGTAAACATAACTGATACACTTTCAAGTGCAGGAGTTTTCAACCAAACCTTCAATGATGAGGTTAATGTAACTGATTCAGTCATTCTAGGAGTTGGAAAGAACTTCACAAACATAGTAAACGTAACAGATTCAATCACAACTCTAAAGACTACATCATTAAATCAAACCATAAATAATGATGTTAATGTTACAGATTTCATTAATACAAACTTAGATGCAGTTGCCATAATTACCAATACAGTAAATGTAACTGACTTTGTTACGGTTGTAAATGCAACAATACCTCCCGTTACCCCACCAGGCGGAAGTGGTGGACCACCAACCACAGCACCACCTTCAGGCGGAGGTGGAGGAGTTCCATCACCTCCAACATCAAGCGGATCTCTTACAGGAATTCAGATCAGCGAACCTGAACACACAGTATCTTCTGAAATCATAGTAAATCCATTCTTCTTAGATAAGATTGATAGTGGAGAAATTGAAATTAATTGGGATCAGCTAGAATCTATCCAAATAAGAAATATTGAGGTCCCAATACAATATGAAGGATTCATTGATTTCAAAAAGGAAGGAAGCTTCGAGTTTACGGGAATTGCAAATGAAGGCGAAAACTTTGCTACTGGAATAATCGAATATGAAGTTACAATTCCACCTTTAGCATTAGGAATTGGGCCTGATACAAATACACTAGGAGATAGTGTCGAATTCTTTGATTACTGGATGTTAGTATTATTCAATGAATATACCATTCCAGTAACGATAAGTGCTGTACACAATAATATCGAGTTCCCTATTCAAACAGAAATCACAGTCACACATCTAAAAGAGGTAAGATGGATTGTCATAGCACTTACAATTGCAGGAGGAGCTTGGTTAGCTGTATGGGGAGCTAGAGCTTTCAGAAATCCTCCAGTAAAAACAGGAACTTTCCAGAAGAAATTAGATAGTGTAAGAAGATCAACAATAGAAAAACGAAAGCCTGGTTCATTCAGAAAAGAACTTGAACGACAAAGAAATGCAGATCGAAACAACATTAAGAAAATTAAGCGGAAAAGATAGCAATCGTTGAGTAGCTAGTCATAATTTCTAGCCTTTGTATAACTAAATGGTCTAAAGTATACCTGAAAATTATCTAAATGTCGTCAGTTGAAGAAATCTATGATGAAGTTGTCGAAGAAAAAGTAATTGATCAGATGTATCTAGATCCAGATGAACCTAACAAAGAAAAAGAGTTTATAAAAAAAGCGGAACCAAAATGGGAATTAACTGAAATTCCTCTCGATCAAATAGACCGCAAATACATTTGGGGAGAAAGAGAGGTTTATGCAGGACATCCAATGCCAGTTCTACTTGCAGCAGGAACTCTGCCAATGATTTCATTAAGAGATGAAAATTTTAATCCACAGGTAAATATTGAAAATACTTCCTGCCAAGAATTTTATAGTGAAAGTTTCCAAAAAATCTACAAGTGGTTAGCAGATTATGGAGATACTGTACAACCACAATATGAAGAAAAAGTAGAAGAAGATGAATCTGAAGAATATGAAATACCAAGAGCAGTTCAGGGTTTGGCAAAATTAGTTGAAGATGCAAGGGAAAACCTAAATGAAATTTGGAGTCCAACCATGTTTACTAAAAAGAAAAAAATGAGATTACTTCGTGACAAGAAAAACCAATTTTTAAGATCTGGATCTGATCAAATTGCAGTAGCAATAGTTCAACATATTAATTCACTTGTAAACTTGGGACATTTTCCAAAAACAATGTTTGGAGATTATCTTAAACATTTAGGTTCAGTAAAAGAAGCACTTGGAGAAGCAAAAATTACTCCTTTGTTGGATCTAGTTTTGTGTGCAGAAGTTGTAATGCCAAGTCAGGAAGAACTAATCCCAAAGAAACGAATTGATACTGCACTACCTAGTGCTGGAGGTTAGGTAGATGTCATATAAGGGAGAGGCTGGTCCTAAACAACCAAAAAGTATTGTAGTTCATCCAGTTGATTTTATAGATTATATGCAACAAACAATGGGCGTAGTAAATTTTCAAGATGATTACAATCACTTCTATCTATCTGCACAACTTTTCATGTCGTTTATTGACAGAGTAAATACTGCATTAAAAAGAGGAATTATTGGTAGACCTGATTACAGATTAAGAAATCAACCAGGTCACAAACCAAAGGTATGCCTTACTCCTGATTTGTATAAAAAAATAAAACAAATTTGGTATGGCTCAACATGGATTCACATGAGAAGGGCAAAAGATTATTCTATTGAATGGTGGGATCTTGTTTACACAGATAAAATGCAGTTAAAAACTGGAGAGGAATTAATTTATTGTCCGTCACTAAAGGCTATGAATCCAGTAGAACCAATATCAACTAACACACTTGGAATAATGATTCGTGATTATGTTCCAATTCGTGATGCTTGGTGGGGACATGATTATACACAAATGATTACATCAGGAGGTTTCCAAGTAAAATTTTCTGACGGAGTAAGACCACTATTAGAATCAGATCAAGATGTAATGGACAGCGATTCACTTGTCAATGTAGTTTCTAGGGAATATTTCCACAAGATGATTGACATCCTAACAATGAAGTGGGATGAGATCCAAAACGAATTGTTTATAGAAATGCACGAAATAATTTCAACTGCCAAAAAGGGCATGGGTTTTGAAGATTCAGATGAAAACGAAGTTTCAATGATAATAAATGAGGATAACTAACATGGGAATCAGCAAATCCCAATACACAGGAACTTTAAAAGATTCCAGATGTACTTTTTGTGGAAAGGATCTGAATAACAACACAAGAGAACAACAGGATAATCATGTTAAAACACATGAAGGACAAACGAGGCTAGAATAATGTCATATCCAAACCATGAAAGACTAATCTGTCTAATGAAGTCGTTTTTTGCCTCTAAGGTTGTTGATTCACTACATAATCCACACCAAATGACAGATGAGGATTTACAGCTTTACGAAAACGTTTTGTATTTTTTTGACAGTTCTTTTACTGCAAGAAGAGCTGTTAATTCAGATAATTTAAAGGAGTTTCCAGTTGAACCTGATTGCTATACAAATTATGATCTTACTCTCACTATTATCAAAAATTCTGAAGATACATTATTCGGAACTGAATCAAAAGGAAATTTGACTGTAATTCACAGAAATATTGAAAAAGCTATGCTAAAAATTGTCGATGAAGTAAAAATGGCGATAGACAAAAAATGGGTAAACAAAAACCAAATGACTGATACCTACATCTTCTTTCAGGAATTCAAATCAATTATGATGAAAAAATCAATTGAACTGGCGAGGAAGACATGAGCCAACAATCATATCGTCCAATTGGCAAAAAAATCCTTCGTGAAAAAACTGGTGCTTGGATTAATCCAAATCGACCACAAGTAATACTGACACAAGGTATGAGGGGTGGAGGCAAAAGTGTGCTTGATGAAATGGCAGCAGAAGTTCTATACCAACAGGGTTGGACAATTCTTGATCTCTTGGCAGCGAGAAATGCCGAGAATTTGTTTTGGGCAATAAACAAAAATCATAAAGCAGAATGGAAGCAAAAAGTTGCAAGAGATCCTTCACTCAAAGGTATGCCACACTGTCAATGCAATAGAAGTTATCCGATCACAGTTTTACTTCCTGAATACATGGAGTTTGACAGAAAATTATTAGATAAATTCAATGAGGTTTATCTTACAAAAGCACAGTATGTTAGATACTGCATGGAAAATAAATGGGTTCCAGAATGGGATTCAAACAAACCTCCAAGATGGGATCAGTTAATTCGTAATTGGCAACCAAAAATAAGATTAAGATTACTACCTGCGCCAACTACCACCGGTTCAAACAAACAGCTTCTAGAAGAAATTTTTTGGAAAGCAGTAGTAGAAGCAAGAAGGGAAAGAAGAATAATCTGTATGAACCCAATGTTTTATCCAAACGAATATCACAAGTTTAGAACAATGGAAATAATTATTCGTAGTCTTGGAAGAATGATGTATACACATTTTCGACCATTGACAGAAGAAGAAGTTGGCAAACCAAGATCACAATGGAGTAAGTTCCAAAGAAATCATCATAGAGTTGCAGTAGTAATGCGAGAGTTCGGGGAAGTTACTGCAGCAGTACTAAAAGGAGAAAATCAATCTACAATGGCAAAGAAAGCTTTACTGGATTACATTCGTCAAACTCGGCATTACAACATCAGTTTAATTGGCGACTATCAAAGACCTGACGATGTTTTTTCTGGAATCAGGGACCAGGCCGATATCTTCATTCTGAAAAGATCTCCACGAAAACTATTGGGAGATGCTTGGAAATGGATATTCGATGATATAGAAAGCCGTAGAGAGAAAATAATTTTCAAGTATGGATTACAACGTGGTTTAGAAATTGCCGATAATGTGGTACCAAAGATTCAGGAACTAGGAAACAATTATGCTTATGTTGTTTACATTAATGACAAATACAAGTTATGGAAAATCCCTACACCAAACTTTCATCACAAAGATAGAGAAGACCATTTTGAAGTTGTTACAGGATTAAAGTGGGTAGAGAAATCTCACGGTAAAATTAATCTAAAGAACGTAGCTATATCAGCAGAAAAGAATTCAGAGGATGCGCTAAAAGATTCATGGGAAGCAAAGATGTACGAAGTAATAAGAGGATTCGTTAGACCGTTAGCTCCAAAGAAACCAAAGAAGTGGTCACAAGTGTACGAAGATGTTGCAGAGATGGTTGGTAATGGTGTATTGGATATGCCAGCTACATGGTCCACTGCTGATGC
>SDBS01004363.1_pt1 | contig 13841 bp, 12 predicted proteins | sample 2277091 | NCBI WGS metagenome assembly SDBS01 (sample SAMN10404972, study PRJNA504765) | marine sediment metagenome | isolation source: marine sediment core GS10_PC15, 163 cmbsf | place: Arctic Ocean: Southern Knipovich Ridge | collected 2010
GCGACGACGTTGTCCCACTCATGCGTCCCGCCGCGATGGCGCGGGAGCACGTGGTCCAGCGTCAGGTCCTTCGACTGACTGCCGCAGTATTGGCAGGTGAACTGGTCGCGCAGGAAGATGTCGCGCCGCGTCAGGCGCCCCTGCGGCCGGGGACGGCGGATCAGATAGGCGAGGCGGATGACGGAGGGGATCTCGAATATATCGGTGGCGCTGTGCAGGTAGCCGCGGCCGTTTTCGATCGTCTCTGCCTTATCGCGGCCAAGTAAAACTAGAGCGCGCCGGACGTTGCAAACGTTCAGCGGCTCGAAGTTCTGATTGAGCACCAATACTGGTAAACGTGGCCCCATGCAGATTCACCACCGGATTTCATACTATCAGACAGATTTGAGAGGCGGCAATAATCGAGCTGTTAAGCGCTATGCCCCAGCCACGCCGAGGAAGGCGTCGATGCGGTCTTCGAACGCCTGCGGCAAGAGGTGCAGCAGTAGCGAGAAGTCGTCGACGAAGTACCGGGCCAGCTCCGAGCCTTCGATCGCTCCATCGAGGCCCAGGCTGGGGTACGCGGCGAAAACGAGCAGCAGCACCTGGACGACGAGCAGACCCTTGATCAGGCCGAACCCAGCGCCGCCTAACTTATCCCACATGCCTAGCATCAATAGCGACGCGCCCGCTTTCAGCATGTAGGCGGCGATCTGGCCGAAAATGTACACGGCCCCGAACAGCACGAGGAACGACACGGCTTCCGCCGCGCTGTCGTTGTCTATGAAAACGAGGATATCGCTCGCCAGGTTGTCGTACAGCGTTCCCGCGATCACGATGCCGGCGACGACGGCCGTCAGCGTGACGATCTCCCGGATCAGCCCGGCGGAGTAGGCCGCGCCCACGAAGCCGATGAGGGCGACGATGATCAGGATATCGAGCCAGTTCATGCGCGGCCCGTTCCCTCTCTGAGCGCCGCCACGGCGGCTTCCTGGCTGCCGGCGCGGCCTCTCAGCCGGCGCAGGACGTGACTGGCGTGCAGCCAGGTGAAGAGCGCCAGGAAGAGCCCGCCGGCCAGGAACCCTCCCAGAACGTCGCTGGGCCAGTGGTGGCCCGCGTATACCCGCTCCACGCCTGTGGCGACGACCACCCAGACGCAGGCGGCCTGCAGCGCGGCACGCGGCACGGCCGGCCGCACGTGGACGCTCACGAGATAGAACAGCATGCCGAAGGTGAGCATGGCGCTGAACGAGTGGCCGCTGGGGAACGAGAAGCTCGCCGGTGCGCTGGAAACGCTCACGAGGTCTGCTGAGGGGCGCGGCCGCTCGATCGTCTCCTTCAGTACCGGGATCACGGCACTCGCGACCTGAGTGCCCAGCATAAGGACCGCCGCGTCCCAGCGCCTGACGAAAAGGAACGCGAGCGCCGCCAGGCCCGCCACGATCACCACGAGCGGTGATTGCGCGAGGTCCTCCGTCCAGTCCAGCGGTGTGGCAACGATGGCGCTTTCGATCGCCTGTAGCTGACGGGCAGACCAGAGGTCGCCCGCGAACGTGTCGTTCGAGGCGGCAAACAGGGCCATCGCGACGAATGCGGCCAGGCCGATGGCGAAGGCGATTAGCGGAAGTCGTTCAGTCACACGGGTCACGCCGATGAAAACGTCGGCTCTGGCCGTAGGTTACGCCGCGGCGTGGCGGATGAGCCAGTATTCAAGACTGTCCGCGAGCGCCAGCCACGACGCCTCGATGATGTCCGTCGAGGAACCGACCGTCGTCCAGGTGTCTTTTCCGTTCGTCGACTCGATCAGCACTCGTACGGAAGCGCCGGTGCCGGCGGCGGAGTCGATGATGCGCACCTTGTAGTCGACCAGGTGGATCGAGTGGATGTCCGGGTACGACTCGGCCAGCGCCTTGCGCACGGCGCCGTCCAGCGCGTTGACGGGGCCGTTCCCCTCGTCCGCCGTGATCAGCACGCGCTCACCGACGCGGAGCTTGACCATCGCCTCGGAAATCATGTCGCGGCCATCGTCCCCCGGGTCGTGGTGACGGCGCTCGACGATCATGAAGTCGACTAGCTCGAAGGAGGCACGGTAGTCAGGGCGGCTGCGGCGCACGAGAAGTTCGAACGAAGCCTCCGCACCCTCGAAGACGAAGCCTCGTGACTCCATCACCTTCACCCGATCGAGGATCTCGCGCACGTCGGCCTGGTTCAGGTCCAGGTGCAAGCCCTGCTCCTCCAGCTTGGCGATGATGTTGCGCCTCCCGGCCAGCTCCGAAACGAGTATGCGCGTGTCGTTGCCCACTTCCGCCGGGTCGATGTGCTGGTACGACCACGCCTCCTTGACGACCGCGGCGGCGTGCAGCCCGGCTTTATGCGCGAAGGCGGCCGAACCGACGTACGGCTGGCGGGCGCTCGGGGGCATGTTGGCCAGCTCGCTGATGTAGTGCGAGACTTCCGTCAGTTTCTTCAGCTGTGCATCGCTGACGACGTCAACGCCCATCTTGAGCTTGAGGTTGGCGATGATGCTGAACATGTTGGCGTTGCCGCTCATATCGCCGTAGCCGTTCGCCGCACCCTGTACCTGCGTTGCGCCCGCCTCCACCGCCGCCAGCGTGTTGGCGACCGCCACGTCAGCGCCGTTGTGCGCGTGTATCCCCACCGGGCACGCCACCTCGGACACGACGAGCCGCACGATCTCGGCGACCTGCGACGGCACCGTGCCGCCGTTCGTGTCGCAGAGCGCCACGCAGTCGGCCCCGGCTTCCGCGGCCGTCTTCAGGCACTGCAGCGCATAGTCCTTATCGGAGGCGAATCCGTCGAAGAAGTGCTCGGCGTCGAAGAATGCAGTCAGGCCCTTGCTCTTGAGGAAGCGAAACGAGTCCGCCAGCATCGCCAGGTTCTCTTCGGTCGTCGTCTCCAGAATGTGCGTGACGTGCTTGTCGCTTGCCTTGCCGACGAGCGTGACGACCGGCGTCCGCGCCTCGATCAGGGCGCGCAAGTTGGGGTCGTTCTCGGCTTCCGAGCCGGCCTTGCGCGTCGAACCGAACGCAGCGAGCCTGGCGTTGCGCAGGTTCAGGTCGCCGGCCTTCGCGAAAAACTCGGCGTCTTTGGGGTTTGAGCCCGGCCAGCCACCCTCGATGTAGTGCACGCCGATCTCATCGAGCTGTCCCGCGATCTTCAGCTTGTCGGCGACTGAGAGGGAGATGCCTTCCATCTGCGTGCCGTCCCGCAGGGTCGTGTCGTACAGCTCGATCGTCTTCTTCGCGGAACTCATGGTGCACTCAGTGTATCGGAACGCTTGTGGCGGAAAAAGGTAACGAAACCACCTTGGGCGCTGTATACTCGTGGCTCCATGACTCCTGACACGGGGACACACGACCCCGCGGAACTCAAGACGCCGCGCACGACGCTGCACCATAAGCCCGACCGCGGCTCGCATGACTGGGAGACGATCGCGGCGATACTCGATGAGGGGATCATCTGCCACATCGCCTTCGAGGCCGGCAGCCAGCCGTACGCCATCCCCACTATCTATGGGCGCGACGGCCGCACGCTGTACGTTCACGGCTCACCCGCGAGCCGGATGCTGCGCTCGCTCGCCGAAGGTATTCCGATGTGTCTGACGGTCACGCTCGTCGACGGCATCGTCCTCGCCCGCTCCGTGTTCCATCACTCGATGAACTACCGCTCCGTCGTCGTGCTTGGCACCGCGCGCCGGGTCGACGCGCAGGCGGAGAAGCTTCATGCGCTCGAAGTGATCACGGACCACCTCGTACCCGGCCGCTGGGGAGACGCCCGCATCCCGAACGAGCGCGAGCTGAAGGCCACTCTCGTCCTGCGCATGGAGATCGATGAGGCGTCTGCGAAGGTGCGGCCGGGTGGCGTCGCCGACGAGCCGGAGGACATGGGCCTCCCGGTCTGGGCCGGACGCCTGCCGCTGGCGCTCGTAGCGGGAGAGCCGGAAACGGATCCGGACGTGGCGCCCGAGAGCGCCGTGCCGCCGTACGTGCGCGACTACAAGCGCGGCCACTAGCCCACCGAGCGTAGTAGTAGGACAGACCTTCAGGTCTGTCATAAGGCGCTGCGCAACCGGAAGACCGCTGCTTCCCCCTTTCGATGGCTCTGCTCCGTTGCCGGCTCGGGGCGCCTTTTCGGACAGGGCTTTAGCCCTGTCCCTACGTGAACGGATGACGAGATCGGGCGTGCGCATTGACATCCGCTGCTATAATTCCGTCAACCAATACGACATGACAGACGAACCAATCACCGCGACGCTGCTCATCTCCTGCCGCGACCAGAAGGGCCTGGTAGCGGCCGTGTCCGACTTCCTCTTCCGCAACAGCGGCAACATCATCCACGCTGACCAGCACACGGATCAGGAGGAGGGCGTCTTCCTGCAGCGCGTCGAGTGGGAGCTGGAGGGGTTCGACGTCGCCCGCGAGGAGATCGCGGCTACGTTCAAGCCGATCGCCAAGCGCTTCGGCATGCAATGGACTCTGCACTTCAGCGACTACCAGCCGAGTGTCGCCCTCTTCGTCTCCAGGCTGCCGCATTGCCTCTACGACCTGCTGGGCCGCTGGCGCATGGGCGAGTTCCGCGGCACGGTCCCGCTCGTCGTCAGCAACCACGAGGACCACCGCAAGATCGCCGAGAGCTACGGCAGCAACTTCCACTGCCTGCCCGTGTCCGCCGGCAACAAGGCGCGGCAGGAGAGCGTGGCGCTGGAGCTACTCGAGAAATGGGACATCGACACGGTCGTGCTCGCTCGCTACATGCAGATCCTGAGCGCGGACTTCGTGGAGCACTACCCGAACCGCCTCATCAACATCCACCACTCGTTCCTGCCCGCCTTCGCCGGCGCGCGGCCTTACCACCAGGCGCACGAGCGCGGCGTCAAGATCATCGGCGCGACGGCCCACTACGTGACGCCGGAGCTGGACCAGGGCCCGATCATCGAGCAGGACGTCGCCGGCGTCAGCCACCGCGACTCCGTCAACGACCTCGTGCGCAAGGGCCGCGACCTGGAGAAGATCGTCCTCGCCCGCGCCGTGGACCTCCACCTGCGCAACCGCATTCTCGTCTACGGCAACAAGACCGTAGTCTTCGACTAGCCGATCCAGCCGATAGGCAGGCAACCGGGCGGGGGTGTCCCGAAGGCGCCAGGGTTGGCGTGGTAGCGCAACAGGATCAAAGAGTCGATGAGCGTCACAGCGCCATCGCAGCTCACGTCGCCATAGGCGGTCGCGCAGTTCGGCAGCGGGAAGCCGGCGATGAGGCGGAGGATGATCAGCGCGTCCACGGCGTCTGCTCTGCCGTCACAGTTCATGTCGCCGACGGATATGCCGCTAACTATGTCCAGGACGATCGTCACATCCGAACCATCGTCGCCGAACGGGTAGGCCTCGACCCGGATGTAGTAGTCCGTGCCCGCTTCAACCTCGAAGAAGTATTGTTGAGCTCCCCGGCTGCAAATTGCAGGCTCAAGAGAGCCGATGCTGTCCCCCCTGAACACGCTACCGGTCGCACCCTGCACACCCAGATTGAGCATCCCGTCTGCCGGCGCCGTGTAGCGGTACCAGACCGTACCCTCGACGTAGTACCCGCAGAGATCAACCTCTTCCTCCTCCGTGCTGGCGAGGTAGGTGTCCGGGTGGCCTTCGTACGGCAGGTCGTCGATCACGATCGCGTCCGCGAACAGGTCGTTGGGAGGGGGCTCCTCCCAGATCACCGTCGACGTCCCGCTGAACGCGGCGTCGGGCACGCTCGCGGTGATCGTGTCCTGGCCAGGGGAAGTGCCCACGTACGAGAAGGTGCACCAGCCGTTCTCATCAGTCGTGCACGTCTCCGCAGCGGCGTTCGCTCCCTCCACCGTGAAGTCCACGGTCACCCCGGCCGGTCCTTCGTAGGAGCTGGGCCCGTCCAACAGCCTCACGAGGAACGTCGCCGTGCTTCCCAGCCCCAGCGTTAGCGTAGTCGAGTAGAAGTCGACAGCCGGAAGATCGGGCCCGTCCGGGCACGGTGGCAGTTCTGGATCGTCGCCATTGACGCCGATCACGATCAGGCTGGTCGTGCAGACCGTGTGCCGGTGGCTGAGCCCGCCGTCGGATGGATCGTTGGGGTCGCGATCGCAGGCGTCCCCGACGTCGTCGGCATCTCTGTCGGATGCGAAGTCGTAGATGAATGGGCAGAGGTCAAAGCGGTTCACGAGCCCGTCTCCGTCGACGTCCTGGTCCCACACATTGTCGTCCGGATCGCAGCTCGCGGGTAGCCCGTCCTGGTCGGCGTCCCCCGCCGTCGCGTGGTCCCTTGGATTCCAGACGTCGTCCGGGGTGTAGTGGCAGGGGTCCAGGTTGCTCTCGATCCCGTCGTCATCAGCGTCCCAGAGGGAGCGGACGAAGGACGTGGCCACGTACGTGCCGTCAGTCGGCGGGTTCGTCCGCACCACGGAGCCGCCCTGGTCGCCCGGCATCTGCGGGTTGTCCTCACTAACGCCGTACGTCGTGGCGATCGTGCCGAACGGCGAGCAGAAGTCGGAGACCGGGTTGTTGTACAGCGGGGCGTAGGGGTCGTTCAGGATCGCGAAGGTCGGGTAGCCCAGGGACTCGTCGAACTTCGGCAGGAACGGGATTGGCGTGCCCGGTTCGAAGATCAGGAAGTTCACCATGTTCCAGTTTCCGGCTATAACCGCCTGGCCGTATATCCGCTGGATCGGCTGCAGGCCCGGGAACAGGCGCGTGAGGAATGGCGGGTAGCGCTGGGCGAATTCGACCAGCCCGTTGCCGTCGACGTCGGTGTAGCCGTCATCGCCATACCAGCTCAAGCTCATGTTGGTCGTCGCCTCGAACAGCGTCATCTCGACAGGAACCGCGGTCCAGCAGCCCGAGTTCAGCAGGCCCAGCGTCGCTTCCGCGCGCAACTCACCGACGATCGCACCGTCCGGCACGTCAGCGTCTGTCGCGATCCCGAACTCCGGCGGCACGAACGCCACGATAATGCCGAAGTTGGCATCGGGTGCTTGGATCTGGAAGTCGTAAGTCAGGTCGGCGTTCGCGCCCGGGGACGAGTCGGAGATCGTTGCGTCCAGAGTTGGCGCAAACGTCGTCGCGTCAGTCGTCGATGGATTTTCTGCAAGCAGAACAAGAGCCAGGGCGATCAGGGACGCGGTGGCTAGCAGGAACGCATATCGGACGTGCATCATCACCCCTCAGTGCAGGAGGATTATGCGCGTGTCTGCTCAGAAGTGTCAAAGGCGGCGACTAAACCAGCCCCGCTACGAAGTCGCCCATCTCCGCTGTGCCCATGCCCATCTTGCCGGCGGAGAGCGACTTGATCTTGCCGCTGGCCAGCGCCTCGATGATCGCGTTCTCGATGGCCGCGCCGGCGTCCGCTTCGCCCAGCTGCTCCAGCATCATCTGCGCGGCGGCGATCGCGGCCAGCGGACAGATCACGTCCTGCCCTGTGTACTTCGGCGCGCTGCCGCCGATCGGCTCGAACATCGAGACACCTTCCGGGTTCAGGTTGCCGCCGGCGGCGATCCCCATCCCGCCCTGGATCATCGCTCCCAGGTCCGTGATCACGTCGCCGAACATGTTCTCGACCACAATCACGTCGAACCACTCTGGGTTCTTCACGAACCACATAACCGTCGCATCCACGTGCGCGTACTCGCGGCGGATGTCCGCGTAGTCCGCCTCGCCCACCTCGTTGAAGGCGCGCCACCACGTGTCGTGCACGAACGTCAGCACGTTCGTCTTCCCCACAAGGTGCAGCTGCTTGTCCTTGTTGCGCTTGCGGGTCAGGTCGAAGGCGAAGCGGATCGCGCGCTCGGCGCCGAAGCGAGTCGTCATGTGTATCTGCGTCGACACCTCCTGCGGCGTCCCCTTGTACTGGAATCCGCCCATCCCGCTGTACAGCCCCTCCGTGTTCTCCCGCACGACCACGAAGTCGATGTCCTCCGGGCCCTTGTCCTTCAGCGGGCAATCGACGTTCGGGTAGAGCTTCACCGGGCGCAGGTTGATGTACTGGTCCAGCTCGAAGCGCAGTCGCAGGAGCAGGCCCTTTTCGAGGATGCCCGGCTTCACGTCCGGGTGGCCGATCGCGCCGAGGAAGATGGCGTCGAAGCCTCGCAGCTCCTCAAGCACGGCGTCGGGCAGGATATCGCCCGTCTTCAGGTAGCGGTCGCCGCCGAGGTCGTAGTGTTCGAGGTCGTAGCGGAAGCCGGTCTTCGCGGCCGCCGCTTCGAGCGCCTTGAGGCCCTCGCGGACGACCTCCGGGCCTGTGCCGTCGCCCGGCAAGACGGCGATCTTGTAGCTCCTGTCAGCCATGCCTTCTCCCATTCAAACGCTAGTGAGTCAGTGGGATCGAGTCTAGCACGCACGTTCCGGGCGAGCACGAAAACCGCACGCGACGACGCGTGGTGGCAACCGCGTGACTTTGTTGTGGAGGCCTAAAGGCGCTCCGCTACAGTTCTGACGCCCCGTAATGTAGCGGAAGCCTTCAGGCTTCCAAACGGGGTGGTGTGGAGTGGGGCTACTACGGCCGAGGCGCCACCCGGACGACCCACGGCGCATTGAGGTCCGTCACGCGCCAGACCTGCTCGCCAGTCGCAATATCGATCGCCGACAGGCTCGACTCATAGCGGACGACGTACAGCATCGAGTCGTCTGGGCTTACGGCTAGGCTCCAGGTACTGGGCTCATCAAGTGGCAGTGGAATAGTCGACAGAATCGATCGGCTTGCCACCTCAATCACCCACGCTTCCCTGGCGCTGCCGTTGAATACACCCGGGCCGACGGCAAGCGCTAGGCGATCGCCGGAAGGAGACAGGGTGACCATGCGGTAGGGGACGCGCCAGCCCGGCGGAATATCCAGCTTGAAGGTTTCCGTCACCGCCATTTCAGTCGGGTCGATCAATCTCACACACCCTCCGACAGTGACAAGGTAGATAGTCCCATCCGGAGCCTGTGCAGCCGAGGCAAGCTCCCTATCGCTGCGGTCGCACATATCTGCGCTCGACGAGTCACTCGCGCGGATGCTGGCTGTGATTTCGCCCGACGGCAGGTCCGCGAATATAAGGGTCGCTGTCTGATAGCAGAGGATGGCCAGCGAGGACGATCCGTTCAGAGGTGGGAAGACTGGTCCCGAGCAGTTCGGGACATGCGGCGAGTTATCAGTGAATCCCTGCGTAGTCGTGTCGTAAACGTCCCACCAGTGATCCGCGTTGGGTTCGCTGCCGGTGGTGGTCGTGAACTGGCCTTCGCCGAACCGCCACTTGTGGACGTACACGTACCGTCCGTCGGCTGAGATTGCCATTCCGTCTGTGCCCACGCCGATGTTGTCTATGCGGTCCGGGGAACCTAGCTGGTCCACTATCTGCCAGGAGCGGGTGTCGATGACGGAGAGCATTTCGTTGCCGGGAAGGCCGTCCGTCAGATAGATCGTGGTGCCATCAGGTGCGATGGCGACTTCGGGATCATACTCCGTGGCAATGGTGTGAACTGTCTCGCGGGTCTCTGGATCGACAACGGTGATCTCGTTCGGCCCCATCAGGTACACCAGGTGATCGTTCGTGATTGCCTCGATCACTGGCGACTCATCGTCAGGGCCGGGCGACGCCACCGCCCACGCGAACACGGAGAGTCCCGCAAGGGCCGCGAGAAAAGCGCCGACGATTACGGCATTCGTGACGCTGGATCTTTCACCCCACATGGCGCCATTATCCCACCGGTGTCTAGCGCCTCCTCAGTCGTCGTCGCGGCGGCTGCGGATCGGGCGCAGCTCGCGGCGGGCGAGTTCGCTGAAGACGGCCCGGAAGGCGATCAGGCCTGACGCCGAGAAGGTCAGTACCAGCGGCCACGAGCGGATGCGCTTCATGTTCTCGACGCCGAGGTTGGCGAAGACCGTCCACGTTCCGGCGATCAGGCCGGGCACGAACCAGATCGCGACGAACGTCGCCGCCGGTATGCGCGCCCACGTCCGCTTGTAGCCGAGCCCGCGGTCGACGGCCACGAGCCAGACGACGCTGATGCCGGCGAGCGACCCGAGCGTGCGTTCGGCGCTGCTGGCCTGGGTTGCCCTCCACATCGTGAAGAAGCCGTTCAGGAGCGCGATCAGAGTGTTGCGGCCGCGCGGCTCTTCCTCGCGCTCGGCGTCCTCCTCGGTGAATTCGTAGATCTCCTCCTCGACGCGCCTGCCGAGGTTGCGTAGCCGGTTCCAGAGGTCGCGAGGCGTGCCGTCCCGGGAGGCCACTCAGGCGCTCCTCCGGGCGGCTGTGCCCTCGTCTGCCTGGTACATCGGGTTGTAGCAGGCGGCGACGTGCGCGGCCGCGCCGACGGGGAGCAACTCCGGCGCTGTCTCCGAGCGGCACTCCGTGGTCGCCTTGTGGCAGCGCGGCAGGAACGCGCACTCGTCCGGAAGGTCGATCAGCGAGGGAGGCGCGCCCTCGATCGCCGCCAGCCGCCCCCTGCTCTCCAGGTCCGGGCGCGGCCGGCTCGCCAGCAGCGATGCGGTGTACGGGTGGCGTGGCGAGCGGAACAACGTCGCGGCGTCGGCGTACTCGGCGATCTGTCCGGCGTACATCACGGCGACGTTGTCCGCCATCTGCGCGACGACTCCAAGGTCGTGGGAGATGAGGATGATCGACGTGCCGTGCCGCTCCTGCATCTGCGCCAGGTCCTCGAGGATCGCCGCCTGCACTGTCACGTCGAGAGCAGACGTCGGCTCGTCGAGGATCAGCAGGGACGGGTTGAGCGCCGTCGCGATCGCGATCATCACGCGCTGCGCCATGCCGCCGGACAGTTGGAACGGGTAGCGGCCGACGATCTCTTCCGGGTCGGGCAGCCCCAGCTGTCCCAGCGCTTCGATGCTCATCTTCTTCGCCTCGCGCCTGGAAACCGGCTCGTGTGCTCGGATGATCTCTTCGACCTGGTCACCGACGGAGAGCACGGGGTTCAGGCCGGTACTCGGGTCCTGGAAGACGATCGCGACCTCGCGGCCGCGAATCGTGCGCAGATCCTCGCCCGAGAGTTTCAGCAGGTCGCGGTCGTTGAAGTAGATCTTCCCGCCGGTAACCCTGCCCGGATATGGCAGGAGCCCCATGATCGCCAGCGCCACCGACGACTTGCCGGACCCGCTCTCGCCCGTGATGGCCAGCGTGCTGCCGCCGGGCACGTCGAAGGAGACGTGGTTCACGGCCTTCACGACGCCGTCGGTTGTGTCGAACTGGGCCTGGAGGTCCTCTACGCGGAGGATAGTGTCCTGCAAGGGGCGCCTTTCAGGTGGTCCGCCGGCCTCTCAACGGGAGAGCGAGACGCCGCCGGCGCTACAGTGGGCGAGTCGCATTATACCAACAGCATCGCGGGCCCACGCAGGGACAGGGTAGGGACAGAGCTTCAGCTCTGTCCAGTAAACGCTGCGTCATTGCACAATCGCCGGGTCCGGCGCCACGCCTCGTCTGCCATGCGGGCATCCCGGCCGTGATGTTGAGCCGGGGTGTTGCTTTGACAGACCTGAAGGTCTGTCCCTGTCCCTGCTCGATCGCTGCGAACTCTACGCGACCACGGCGATCACTACGAGGGTTGGCGCGACCTGCGCGTCAGGCGATCTGCTGGCGGATCGAGGCGATCACGCGGCCCTGCACCTCGACGTTGTCGGCGTCCGTGTAGATCGGCTGCATCGTCTCGTTGGCAGGCTGCAGGCGCACGCGGTCTCCCTCGCGGAAGATCCTTTTCAGCGTCGCCTCCTGCTCGTTCTTCAACCACGCAACCACCATATCGCCGTCGCGGGCTGCCCCCGCTTGTTCGAGGATCACGACGTCGCCGTCGTTGACCAGCGCGTCGATCATCGACGTCCCCTTCACCCGTAGGGCGAAGACGTTCTCGCGGTCGCCTACCATCTCTGGCGCAACCTCGATCGAATCCGACATATCGGCGCTCCAGGTGTCTGCCGACGGTACGGGGATCGGTTGGCCTGCCGCGATCGAGCCGATGATCGGCACGGGAACGACGCGCGGTTGGCGCCGGCCGCCGTGAAGCACCTCGATGGCGCGCGACACTTCGCGGTCGCGCCTGATGTGGCCCTGACGTTCGAGTATGCGGAGGTTGTAGTCGACGACCGAAGTGGAGCTGATGTCGCAAGCCTGCTGGATCTGCCGGATGCTGGGCGGGTAGTCGTGCTCCTCAATGAAGTCGCGAATGTAGTTCAGAATGCGCTGCTGTTTCGCTGACAGGTCCTTCATTTCGTTTCCTTCCAGGGCGGCTCGCTGACGATAAACGAACCTTTGTTCGCCAGAACAAAAGTCTAGAGACCATACGTTCGGTTGTCAACAGGATTACGACACCGGTACAATCCGCGACATGCCCGGCGAGCGGCGACAACCAATCTGATGGGATCTGGACTGGAGGACGTACGTATACCCATGACTGATGAACAAGAGGGCCCTAAGGTCGGGCTCGTAATCTCCGCGCATCCCGACGACTCCGAGTTCGGCGTTGCCGGCACGGTCTACACGTGGGTGCGGCAGGGCTGGGAGTTCTACTACGTCATCTGCACCGACGGCTCTAAGGGCAGCGAGGACCCGGACATGACCGCGGACGTCCTCGTCCCGCTGCGAAAGAAGGAGCAGAAGGCCGCCGCTGAGGTGCTCGGCGTGAAGGAAGTCTTCTTCCTCGACAACGTCGACGGCGCCCTCGCGTACACCACGGACTTCATGCGCGACATCGTGCGCCTGATCCGTCGCCTCAAGCCCCACGCCGTCTTCAGCCACGACCCCAACCACATCGTGCGCGACATGTTTATCAACCACCCGGACCACCGGGCGGCCGGCACAGTTGTCCTCGACGCGGTGTACCCGCTCGCCCGCAACCGGCCCAGCTTCCCGGAGCTGCTGGACGAGGGCCTCGAACCGTACAGCACGAAAGAGGTGTACCTCTGGACTGCCAGCGACACCAACTTCAACGTCGATATCACCGCCGCGCTCGACAAGAAGTTCGAGGCCCTGGCCTGCCACAAGAGCCAGATCGACGACATGGAGGGCATGAAGCAGCGCCTGCTCCAGTTCTGGAGCGACACGGACGGGACGTACAAAGAACGCTTCCGTCGCATCGTTCTCCCGTTCTAATGCGGATCTGCCGCTACAAGCACGGCGACCTCGTGGGCTACGGCCTGCTCGAGGAACACACTGTCCAGCCGTTCGAGGGCGACCTCTTCGGCCAGCGCCAGCCGACTGGCGAATCCCTGGCCCTCGCGGACGTCCAGCTTCTCGCGCCGCTCGTGCCGCGCACGATCCTGGCGGCTGCGGTGAACTACAAATCTCACCTGCCCAGCGGCCGCGCAGTTCTCAAGGACGGCGACGCGCCCGACATCCCTCAACTCTTCCTCAAGCCGCCGTCCTCCGTGATCGGCCCCGGCGACACGATCGTTCTTCCGGAGGGTGCCCGCCGCGTGGACGCCGAGGGCGAACTCGTCGCCGTGATCGGCCGCGTCTGCCACAGGGTCGCCCCGGAAGAGGCGCTGGACTTCGTGCTGGGCTACACCTGCGGCAACGACATCAGCGCCCGCCACTGGCAGCGAGACGACCTGCAGTGGTGGCGCGCCAAGGGCTCCGACACGTTCACGCCTCTCGGCCCGGCGATCGCCACGGACGTCGATCCGGGCAACGTCATGCTCCGCACCCGGGTCAACGGCGAAGAGCGACAGTCGTCGAGCACGGATCAGCTCATCCACAGCGTGGCGAAGATGATCGCCTTCGCCTCGGAGGTCATCTCGTTGGCGCCGGGCGACCTGCTCTTCACCGGCACCCCGGGCGAGCCGCCGAAGCTCGAAGACGGTGACACCGTCGAAGTCGAGATCGACGGCATCGGCGT
>SDBS01004365.1_pt1 | contig 13840 bp, 14 predicted proteins | sample 2277091 | NCBI WGS metagenome assembly SDBS01 (sample SAMN10404972, study PRJNA504765) | marine sediment metagenome | isolation source: marine sediment core GS10_PC15, 163 cmbsf | place: Arctic Ocean: Southern Knipovich Ridge | collected 2010
ATTAATTTTATATTGTTTTAGTGGTTCTATCCCGCTTTTGGGTTCCATCCCGCATTTTATCGGCATTAAGCTGAATTGTATAAAATATTTTTTAAAATATTTTCTACGATTCGGCTTAGTGCCTTGATTAACAAACGATTTTGAACTTTTTGGTTGTTTTGGTTGTTTTGGTTGTTTTGACTGTTTTGGTTGTTTTGGTTGTTTTGGTTGTTTTTGTTGTTTTGACTGTTTTGCTTGTTTTGGTTGTTTTTTTTAAAATAATATAAAAGATGAAATATTAAAGAGAAGAAAATATGGTGATTATCGAGATAAATATGATTATGGAATAGTATATATATTTTAATTGGTTTTTAACAATAATAATTTTTTTTTGAAGTCATCAACCATTTTATTGATTGCTTTTATATCCTCATCGGTTGAAGAAGTAGTAGTTATTTTACCACATCTTCTTTTTATAAAATCAGTTTTCTTTTCTAATTCGATAAATATTATATTTTCTTCCCCCTTTTTGAATATTGGTTTTTCTGAAAAGGTTTTAATTTTAATTAATTTTTTATAATCACTGAATCTCAATATCATATCCTCACTTAATTTTACTCCTAATAAACTACTCCATAATATAGTTTTATCATTAATGTCCAATATTTTGACATTTTTTATTATACTTGTACCATCTTTTTTTATTATAGTAATATCTTTAAAAGATGAATTTGAATTGAACCAACACTCTAAAGATATATTTATAATACTTCGAGTTGCTATAAATTTTTTGTTTATTATTGGTAATTTTTTCCCACCTAATTCTTCAACCAAAAAAGTATTTAACCACACAATGATTTCATCATTAAAGAATCTAGGAATAAAACTTTTATTAGTTGATGGTCTAATTGATATAACTGTTGTCATTTTTCTTACACCTGTTAGAGTTGTCATTTTGTATATTAAATATAAATATTCATATTATTTTTGATAATGTTTAAACCACTTAATATAATATTATAAATATCATTATTTGATATTTTTATAATATCTTTTTCAATAACTGTTTTATTATTTATTTTATGAACAAAACATCTTTCAATTTTATTTACACAATGTATTGTTCTAATGAAACTATCTAATGTTCTTACATTTAATTTTTCATCATATTTAAATTTTACTATTCCTGTTTTAGTTAAATCAATTTGTATATAAAAACCCTGATATAGAAATTCAAATATGTTATATATATGTTTACCTGCTTGACCAAAATTAGGATATATAATTCCAGATATTAATGCTTTTGCTCCAATACCTTTACATTTAATAAAGTCATATGATTGTTTTATGTTATTACCATTTTCTATTTCTGGATAGTTTATAATTATATTATTATAATATAATTTTTTTGCTAAGTAATAAGAAATGTATGATAATGGATTATATATAGGTTTAAAACCTAAATTGTTTTTTGTTATTTTTGTAAATTGTCCACCACCTTTTTTAATCATTTTATTTAATTTATAATCTGAACTATATTGTCCAAGTTCATTTCCTAATAGTTTTTTGTTATGTTTTTTATAATAGTAGTTACATAATTTATCAACTCCATCAGCTTCTAATGCCATAGAATCAGTATCACCATAAAATACTAATATTTTTAGTTGTTCACACATATTTTTTATATAATTTATATCTCGTTTAGATCTTGATAATACACGATTACCATTATGTTGTTGTGAGAAGTGATTTACAATAGACTTTTTTTCTTTTATAATCCATTTATTTTTTGATATTTGAACTATTTTTGTAATGAATTTATAATATTTATTTATATATTTTTCATATTCATCTAATGTTGAAATTATAGTATATTTTTTATCTATACTTTTCATAATCATTCTACCAAAAATAGAAACCATTATTAATTTTATAACTGCTTCCATTCCATTATTATCCAATTTTAATTTATTCCTTAAAGCGAATATTCTTTGTATTAATTTTGCTAATACATTATTAAATCCATCATTAAAATAATATCCTCTAATTAGTTTCCATTCAATATTATGATATTTTATTAAATCATATAATTCATTAATATCACAATAATAATCACCTTTATATATATTTATATAATTATTTATATTATCTATTTTATGACATAAACAAGCAAAAGGTATTTTTTTATTTATTTTGTTTATATATATATGTAATGCTGAATAATTATATTTTTCTAACTCATATAATATTTGTAAACTTTTATCATTTACTAAATAATTATCATGTAAATTATTATCATTATCAATCCAAAAAGGTATATGAGATATTTTATTATATAAATATATTATATCTATTATTTTAGGTTTACCTTTTAATAACCCATTGTTTATTACCATACTATTAGGATATTGACTATTTACATCAAGATATTCAATTGGTATTCCTATTATTTTCCATATTTTATTATATCTTGTACTACATACACCACCTCTTGTCATTCTCTTAAAGAATTCTAATACATGATGACCAAATTCATAAACATCTTCAAATCCACCTTCAACATATAATAATGCATTACCTAATTGTGGTATTGTTAGTATATCATATATATCTATTTTTTTATTAATTGTTATATTATTTTTTATTTTTTCATAATTTATGTTAGAATGACCACAATTAATTAAAGAAACTAATATATCACCATGACAATTTTCATTATTATTACACCAACATCCTAATACTTTTCCTTTTAGTTCATTTATATTTTCTATATTATCATTTATATATTTTTTATACATTTCTAAACATTCATACCTACCATATTGTTTTACACTATAAGGATTACACCATTTACTTTTGTTTGCCCCATTTACATTTATATTATATCTACCTATATATATATGTTTATCATTTTCAAGCCAATGTTCTAAATCTATATAATTTATTCTATTTAAATTTGCTTTTCTTATACATATTCTAGATGTTATATTATCATCATATTTATGATCATCTTTTTTATTAGATTCATTACTTGTTAAACTAAATACTAATTTTCTGAATTTTTCATAACCATCTCTTAACACATCACAATCCATCAAACAATAATATAAAGTATATATAAATATATTAAACTTATCTTTTTTTACTATATTAAGTTTGAAGATAGAATCAACAAATAATAATATATGTTTTTTTAATTTTATATTATTTTTATTTATTATATTATTTTGTTTCATATACCTTTTTTCTATATAATCTATTGCATCATCTATAGAAACATATATTATAGTATATAAATTTTTAATTGTGCATAAATTATATGGGTATGGTTGTTTTTTTATATTTAAATTAAACCAAGAACTAAAATTATCTAATTTTGTTCTTATAAGATGATATGTACATTTAATTGTTATATTTACTATTTTACCATATTTATTATATGCCATTCCTAACATTTGTTTTACATTATTACCTGATTTACCAAAATATCCATTTCTTTTATGGAATATTTTTTTTACCATAAAACATTTATCATATGATAAATTATGGAAGTTTAATATATATTTATATTTATCATTTAATTTCATTAAAAATTGTTTAAATCCATATTTATATATATAGAATCTTCTTATAGTACATTCTTTACCATATATTAATAATTCTATATTTTTATTTAATAGTGTTTTTTTTTCCCATTTTAATGAATCAAGTTTACCATTTTTTAATTCTCTAGTATCATATGAAAAACAAAATAATACTGCTTTATGATTATAATATGTCATTGTGTCAGATTCAAAATCACAATATAATACAATTGTATCTTTTTCATTATATATTTTTTTATAAGGTAAATCTTTTTTTAATGTTATCAATTTTTTTATACCAGTTTTTTTATTCTTTTTGTATATAATTGTTTCTGTACATTTTCTAACAGAACTAGAATCATATTCTAATGATTCTATTATATCAATGTTTTTTATATTATGTATTTTATATATGTTTTTATCATTTAGTGTCATTGGTTTAAACATATCCAAACTAAACATTAATTTAACTATTAATTTTGATTTCATAGCCCCTCTTTTTGTTTTTTCGTTTCTTTTATAATATTCACCATTTTCATTTATTTTATAACATAACCACCATTTATTCATTATATATTTTGATGTTAATTTGTAATTTTTAAATCCATATGAAACACCTGGCATATCATAATTTAAAAAGTAATGTTCTTTGAATAATATTAGTTTTATGATATTATTATCATCAACATTATTTATATTGAGATATTGAAAACCATATTTATATAAATTACATTCTATTTTTAGATTGTTAAACATATAATTACAGGTTATAGGTTGTTTTATTATATGACTTATAATTTCTAGATCTACTCTTTTTATTCTTCTATTAACAATACACATTTTTATATTATTTAATAATTTTTCATCTATACCATATGTTCTAAATGCTACAATAATACATGAATCATCTTTTATTCCATCATCTATTGATTTATATATTCCTAATGATGTTAAATCATAATTTGTTGTATTAATATATGGGAAAAAAGAACCTGACTTTTTTTCTATAAAGAAATCTTTTTTATAAAATGTAATTATAAATATTCTTGTATATACATGTTTACTATGAAAATCTTTATCAAACATTAACATAAAATTAAAGTCATAATCTATACCTAATTCATTATCTATTCCAGTTTTTTTATTTTTTATTATTTGTATTATTTTGTTTATAAATATTCTTATTTTATCATTTTCAATAGTTAATGGTATACTATAATTACCATTAAACAAATACATATTATATTTATTCATCAAACAAGATATTGTTGTTAATATTTGTTTAATAATAGTATAATTAAACTCTACTAATGTTAATTTATATTTCCTTTCTTTTTTATTTTTTGTTAATATATCCATAATGTTTAATATTGATATATTAAAATCTATACTTTTATCAACAATTGCTAAAGTTTCAATAATTTCATTTTCTTTATGAACATTAAAAACACCTTCTCTATCACCATCATCACCCAAATCATCACATTCCATTTTTTTATATCCAAACTAAAATTATATACTAATATTATAACACTAATTATTATAATTATATATATATTCATATCACTATATCAAATTTCATTTTATGAAAATATAATATATCATATATATAATTTATACAATAATGAAAAATCAAAAAGTCAAAATGACCAAAATAAACAAAATGACTAAAATGAACAAAATGAAAAAATCAAAAAGTCAAAATGATGATGATCCTTTAATATATGATATAAAAAAAATGGATCATTATATATATAATTTATACAATAATGGAAAAATTAAAAAGTCAAAATCATATATATAAGATATTACAAAAAAATGAAAATATAATATATCATAATAATAAATATATGGTTGGGTGCCCAATTTTGTATGGTATATATAAAATGGATAATGATGAATTAATAAAATTTATAATCAAAAACAGAATTAAGATAAATGAGGGTAATGGATATTATGATTTTCGTGGTATGTATAATGACAAAAATGAACCACAATTTTTAACATATGAAGGGTGGGCATGGGTTGTATCTTATGTTGAACAAGAGCAAGGATAGATTTTTAAAAAATGAAATTATTAAATATATAATATGTAAAATGAATACTACTATAGGAATTAGTGATGATGTTATAACAGCAATAAGTATTACTTTATCATTTAGTATTAATATTTTTATATATTTATTATATTATTATTTATTTAGTGAATGTATAGATATAAACAAAAACAAAGGATCTAAAAATATTATGGGTTTGATAATATATATATCAACATCGGTATTAACTATAAGTGGATTAATAATTCCATTTTCTATTACAATATATTTTGATTTTTTTATTATGTGGGGTATGACATTATTAGTTGCTATAATATTTATAATAAGTTATATTTTTTATAGTATATATATAAATAGATTTAAACAATATGAAAATTTTTAAAATGAATATTAATAATAATATATGAAATGCATAATATAATACAAATATTTTTTATATTATTAACATTTATATTTGTTATAAAATGTCAAAATATAACTTGTCCAGATATTTGTCCAGCTAATTTTTCAATTGCCAACACATTTCCTTGTAATGATACAACTGAGCAAATATTATGTACTATTTTGGATGAACAACATATATGGATAACAATAGCATTTATAGAAACTTATAGATTATTATTTATTACTGGAAGCATACCATTAGCATTTTCATTATTAGGTTATAGTATATTTAATATAATTTGGGAAGTATTGTTACATATGCCAGAAGGAGAATCATTTGATATAACATTTGCTTTAACTATATTGGGTCAAGTAATAATTGGTATATTATCTTTAGTTATTTTAGAAAAACATGGTCTTATAAGTGTAACAAGAGTTAGGGACTATATGATTGAAAAGATTGTGCATGTTGAAAATAAAAAAATACCAAGAACATTTATTAGAAAAGTAAAAATAAAAAAAGAACGACCCATATCTAAAGAAGGTACTGGTAGTATATTACTTATATTAATTTTATTACCATTTTCTTATTTATTATTTATATTTGTTACATTAGTATCACCAAATACTACATATATATATTTTATTGTTGCAGCAATATATATATTTATTGGTGGTGGATTATCTACAGGTTTATTAGATGGTATAAATAAATGGTGTATGATATTTCTACATGTAATTTCTGGATTAGTTTTTGTTATATTTGGAATTGCATTTTTTGTAAATACATTCTTTACAGGATTTATTATTGCTGCTTTATCATCTGTTGCATTACAAATAATAGCAGTTATTATATTTTCATCTACATTTAGAATAGGAATGGTTCGTGAAACATCTTTACCATTTATTGGTGGTAATTCTGATGAAAAAACATTATTATTAACTTCTGATGATATAAATATTGATGATGATACGGATGAAGCGAATTTTGATGGATAAAATGAATAATTTAATTACACTTTTTTAAAAAATGGATACAGTTGATGACATTAAAGATAGATTTGAATCATGGTTTACCTCAAAAAATATTAAAATAATAAAAGATGAAAGAAAAAAAGAACAAATATTAAAAATAAATAAAGAAATGGCTACATTAAGAAAAGAAAATATAAAATATTTAAAATATGAAGAAATTGCATTTAATAGAGCTGAAGAGTTAGTTAAAAAATCAATAGAATTTAAAAAAATATATAATAAAACTAATAATAAACAAAGAAAAAAAGCATTAGCAGGTAAAGCAATAAGATATCATGATGAAGCAAATAATGAATATATCTTATCAGAAAAATATGGTAAACAAGCATCATCATTTAATAAAAGAATAAATAATTTAAGAACTTCACAATTAAATTATGATAACATTATAAGTATAAAAAATACTTCAGAGACTATAAATAAAAATAAACTTAATATCACAAAAGCAACTAAAATAATTGATAAAGCAATATATATTAAAGAAGATGATAAAGAAATTAATACAGAATTAAAAGAATTATTAAAAGAAATGGATGAAGTAGATAAGTCAGATTCAATTGATGAAGATGATGATGATCATAAAACTACTATACATGATATAGATGATATATTTATTAATGATGAATTAAAAAAACCAATAATTATAAATGATATATCTATTGTTAATTTTCCAGAGGTACCTGATGATAATAATATAACCAATCAAATATATTATAATGATGAAAATGAAAATGAAATTATGAAAGAAGGATTATAAAATGAGACAAGAACCAAAACCACTTTTTACATTAGCAACATTTAGAGATTTAATAGTTATAGTTGGTACTATAATATTTGTTATATTAGGTTTTATAAGAAATGATGCAATAAAATCTGGGGTTGAACAAGATAAAATATTTTATGATAGTGTACTAAAAGAGTTTGATACTATTGGTAATAAAACAGATACATTATTGAATATTCTTATATCCATTGCAGAAAAAATTAATGCTACTATACCTATATGAATATATATTTTAAAAAATATAAAAATGAATGAACAAAACTTGTAATACTACATTAATTTGTTACAATCCTAATACCACAATTGCATTTTATCTTTCATTGCTTATAGTAACTATATTAACAACTTTGTTTGAAATATATTTTGATAGACAATGGAAAATAAAAATTAGAGATAAAGATAAAAATTGTTTAAAACTATCTTTAGTTTATTTAATTATTATTTTGTTTATTGTTTTTGGTGTTGGAACAATACTTAAAATATTATTTTTTAATATATTAGAAAATGGATAACCAACAATATGTAACAAGAATGGAATATGATTTATTGAAAGAAGTACATATAGATAAAATAATTGAAATGGAAAATGTAGTTAAAGGAATAGAAAATGTATTTAAAGATAAAATAAATGAATTAGAAAAAATAGTTAAAGAAATATCAAATTATGTTATACAAATAAGAGATCATAATAATAAATTAGTGAGTTCATTAGATAATATGTATAAATTAATTGAAGATATAAAATCTAATAAAGATGCGGACGAATATATAAATAGTTATAAATAATATGAATTATATTTTTTTAAAATATTATAAAAAGTATGAAAAGTATAATATTGTTATTTATATGGTTTAGTTATATAAATTGTAGTTCATTTAATTGTAGTTTATCTTTAACACCTAAAGATAAATGTAATTGTGGTTATGATGAAATACAAATATATATAGGTAATTTTAATAATTCTATATTAAGTTGTGTGACTGAAGAAGAATATGATACATGTTGTACAAAAAATAATTGTACTGGTGATATAACAATAAAAAATAATATAACTTGTCCATATAATACCAGTGCTGAATGTTCTTTTGTGGGTATACAATTTCCATGTATTGTTACTATGTTCTGTTCTCAAAAAAGAACATGTCCTCCTGATAGTTCTTTTCTTAACTGTCCTTGTTCTGCTAGAACTGCATGTGAAGAGTTAGGTCATACAATAATGAATTCTACTGATTTCTTTGAATTTGTTAATGGTACACATTATTGTGAAAATTGTAGTACATGTATAGAAAGAGGGGTTAGATGTCCAACACAACCTTTAAATAAAAATAAACAACTAATTAATTGTTTTGGTGATATAACTTGTGAACATCATCATAATATTATTGATTTATGTATATCTGGATGTAGTTGTAGAATAGAAGAAGAATTTATACCTTCTGAATGTAATAATATAACATTTTTGTTCCAATTTGATTGTGAAACTAACTTTTCTAAAGTATGTTTAACTGATAATGTAACTAATATATGTGTTAGTAATGATGATACATTTAATGGGTGTGAAAATGGTACTTGGACTTTAAATGAATGTAATTTTACTATACCATCACCCATATCACCAACACCACCATTTCCTCCTTTTCCACCAATACCACCATTTCCTCCTTTTACACCATTTCCACCATTACCTCCATTTCCTCCTTTTCCGCCATTCTTTATACCTATTCCTTCACCACCAATACCAATAATACCATCTACTAATTGTAGTACACCTAGTAATATAAGTGAATGTATACTATGTTTTTCTCAAGGTATATGTAACGATACATCTGTGGAATTATTTAATATAACAACTAATATCAGTATATGTATACAAATATCCAATTTGGATAAAACATGCAATGAAACAAATGACTTAGGATGTTGTGATTCTTTAATGATCCCTTTACCGGATGAAAATTGTAATCATCCAATTCCTTGTAATCCACCTAAAGATAATTGTATTAAGTTTCTTCAATGTAATAATAGTATTGGATGTGGTAATATGTCATGTGGAATTATAAATCACTTATGTATAAGAAAAGACCAAATAACAAAATGGTGTTTATCTGGTAGATGTACATGTAATAATGTTATAATAATACCTACACCAATTTTAGAACCAATTCAAATTGATAATACACCTCTTATAGTAGGATTAATTATATTTAGTTTAATTATATTATTTTCCATTTGTTTTGTATTCTTTATTACAAATCAACCAATTGATGAAGAACAACAAATATTATTAACATAATATGAAAAAAATATTTTAAAAAATTAAAATGATTAAACTATTAATATTATTTGTATTTATATCTAGTTCTTTATGTGCTACTATTGAATTAAAAGGTTCAGAATGTATATTCTTTGACCCACCAAATCCATGTGAAGTTGTTAGTAGTGTTGAATTTATTGGTGATTTTACTCTTACTAATATTAATTTAATTGGTAAATTAGCATTGAAAAATGGTACAAATATAACTATTAACTTTAAAATATTAGGAACTTTATTGGGTTTTCTTCAATCATCAGAAGGAATATACAGAAATGGTTTTACTGAGGCTCAAGGTGTTTCATTTTGTGGTCCTTTAGTTGATCCTCCACCTGGTACAAAATGGTGTAATGAATCTTGTCAATCTAATCCTACATGTACACCATGTACTGGTTGTGTAGCAACACCATTTCAAAGTGCTAATGGTATAGATTATTGTGAATTATCAGATGCCACAACAGTTAATACTGAAGGAAAAATAGAATGCCAAACTTCTATAGGTGAATTAGTACCCCTTTGTTGTTGTTTTGCTGCTCAAGCATTTTTTAAGAGAGCGGCATGTATATCTTTTTTAAATAATACTTCTCCTACCGGACAATCAAATTCAAGGATTAAAATAATAAGACCTGAAGGCTTTAGAGGTACGGGAGTAATGCATGTCACTAGTGAAATACATGATTTTTTTGTTTTATTAAGTAATAATAAACAACAAGAATTTCCAGGAATTGGTGGAGGTGGTAATACTAGTGTAACTGTTGACCAAGCTACTCAAATAAACCCATTTATACCTACAGATGTTATAGGATTAGACTTAGCAATTCAAGGACCATCATCTGTAAATACTTATTTTATTGCTGTTGATAAAATGTTCTTTAATTCTTTAAATATTAATAATTTTGGTCCAATAAGAGAAAATCCAGATAATCCTAATACAGTTTCCTCTGTAATAAAACCTTTATTAGTTACTTCATTATTTATTAAAAATTGTTGTTTTGGTACATACACTACTGAAGTAAAAAACCAAGATATAAAAGATTTATTAACTAAAGATTCTGATATATTACTAGAATTTCCATCATATACAGATAAAGAAAAATGTAAAACAATATTTAATTGTCAACCTCCTGTTAATGCTTGTATTAATGCATTTAAAAAAGAATGTTTTGATGGTAATATTGAAGCCGATGAAAGTGTTTTATTAAGAATTAATTTTGGATTTCGTGGTGTTATAATAATAGGTGAAAATCCAACAAAATGTGATGTAACTAATGCTCAATTATCTAATTGTGATACTAATGATATAACAGGAAATGGTGAGTGTGATTTAGTACAATTATCAAATGGTACAGGTACAGTAACATATTTTTCTAAAATAGGTTCTGGTGGTGTTGTTGAAAAAACCTTTGATTGTATAAATATATTAAATGGTAATATAAAAATAGAAGATATACCTACAACAGGTGTATTTAATTGGTGTTTTTATACAGCATTAAAAGTATTCAGAGAATGTAAAAACCAAAATACTAATTTTACATTACCTCCTCCTGAAGGTGCTCCAACTACTTCTCCTCCAACTGGTGGTGCTGGTGGTCCAGGTACTAAAGATGGTCCAATACCTGATATTGTTTATATTATTGCTATTACTATTATTGTTGTATTAGTAGTAATATGTATATTAAGAATTATAGTAGGATGAGTTTTAAAAAAATATATTAATATTTTAAAAAATTGATTTAATATTAATATAACATTTCTAATATACATATAACATTTAGATCCTTTTGTTTCTTAGTATAATTTAATAATGTTAAATGTACTTTTTGTTTTTTTGTTTGTTGATATTTCAATTCATTTAAATATTCTTTTGTTATATTTTTCTCATATATTCTTCCTCTATTTTGTATTCTTTTTAATGCAGTTATAGGGTCTATATCTAAATATATTCTTGTAATATTATATTGTTCTAATCTTTTTATTAATTTTATATATAATATTTTATACTTTATTAATTGACTTTTTGTCATATTTGATAATTTAGCAAATATTATATTATCCATTGGTGAACCTTCAACCACTACACTTATATCATTTTTATCAAAATCATCCAATATGATATTATGATGTTTAATAAACATATATTGAAGTTTTACTATATTCTTATTAATTGGATTTGATAAATATTTTTTTATTTCATTCATAGGTTCTACAACTATTTTAACATATTTCTTTAATTGATTTAATATTGTTGTTTTACCTACACCAATCAAACCACAAACATATATTAACCTCTTATCTACCATTTATATTGTATATTGAAAATTCAATTTTGATATTTTGAAAAACTGGTTATATAAATATTATGATATGTGAAATGAATATATCATATATATAATTTAAATATATAAAATTATACTTTGAACCAAAAATAACAAAACAATTAATTTAATAATGGAAAAAGAACAATTTAAAACTGATATATGTAAACTATACTTCACAAAATTAGTTATAAAAGAAATAAATAATAAATACTCTATTATGAAACAATTTAAATGGAATGATGGTAATATGTATATATGGAATATGATAATAGAATATTTATCAATTTGTGATATATATTCACTTTTGACTGTATGTAAATATATAAATAATATGAAATTAAGTTATATTATAAATAGAAAAATACTAATTTATAAAACCCTTTATATGAGAAATATATATATAGATATAAAAGTATATACAAATATAAAAAAATGGAAATGGATATGTAAAAAAGGAACAAAATATTCGGGTTATAAATTTAATGGTGCAGTTATTAGTAAAAAATTAAATATAAAAAATATAGAAAATTTAAGAAAATATCTTTTTTCGTTAAAATATAAATATGGTTTTTATAGAACAGAACAAAATAATATAATATTTGGAGAAAATATTATGTGTATAAATCCAAATTGGTTATACCGTATCAATCCTAATGAAAATAATTGGTATGGTAGATTTAACAATATTCGTAAAAATATAATATTAAACAAAAATGATATAAATATATTTATATCATCTATTATAATAGATATGAAATGTAATATTAAAAATCTATTATTAGTTGTTAAAACTATTAAAAGATGGAAAACTATATTACCTATGTATAAAATTATAATAATTAATAAAACAAATTGGAATAAATTATGTTGTATAAAAAAAACAAAAAAGATTTATATGATAACTGAAAAAAATTATAAATCTAAAATATATAATCTTAATAATATGTTTGAATTAAGATTAGATGTATGTTATAGAAAATCAGCAAAATATACAGATTTCTATGATAATAATTATATAATTACATTAGATACTAGAAAAATAATACAATAATTTTTTAATTTTAATATATTATAATATTAGTTTTCCGAATTCCGGTTTTTAAAATAAAACAAAACAACCAATATAACAAAACAACCAAAACAACCAAAACAACCAAAACAAGCAAAACAGTCAAAACAACCAAAACAACCAAAACAACCAAAACAGTCAAAACAACCAAAACAACCAAAACAACCAAAAAATTCAAAATCGTTTGTTACTCAGGGCACTAAGCCGAATCGTAGAAAATATTTTAAAAAATATTTTATACAATTCAGCTTAATGCCGATAAAATGCGGGATGGAACCCAAAAGCGGGATAGAACCACTAAAACAATATAAAATTAAT
>SDBS01004366.1_pt1 | contig 13837 bp, 12 predicted proteins | sample 2277091 | NCBI WGS metagenome assembly SDBS01 (sample SAMN10404972, study PRJNA504765) | marine sediment metagenome | isolation source: marine sediment core GS10_PC15, 163 cmbsf | place: Arctic Ocean: Southern Knipovich Ridge | collected 2010
CTGCAATTTGCCATAGTAAGCAATTGCTAATTTCAGTTTACTATTCTGTGAATGTTATCTATTAGTTCTACGAATAACTTTAAAACTCCCGCAGGCAAAATCCATTCTAAGTATAGCGGGTTGTACATCGTTCAACTCGTGTTTGACTCTCTGATTATATCGGTTTGCTCAAACGTTTACTTGATGAAAGCGGGTTGGGGAAGCCAGGCCTATCCCGCGGGGCTCATAAGGCGGAAACGCTGAGTTCCGTTATTCGGGGAAACCCCGAGATCGGATGTTCGAATCATCCACCCGCTACCATCATTTTTCTGTCCATTGTTAATTTTTATTTGTGTTCATCGTAGATAATGGGAACATACAAGAGAGAACCATCATCCTTTATCTTGACCTCGAAGTATTCGTCTTCTACCACACCACCCGCTACCACTTCTTCTATAGTTAATTTTCACTATTCTTTACTTCCTTCGCTTTAGGAATAGAACCACGAGAACAGTTGGCACTACGACAATTATAATCATCAAAGAAATTGTGACAAAATATCCATCAGTTGGTAGTGTAGATCCTGTTGTGGTTCCTAAATCTGTGGTGTAGAGAGTATAATCAGGAAGGGTCGTACGTTCGCTTGGATCAGGAATCTGTGGTCCAATTTTCAATACTCTAAAGTCTGTGATTGATATTTTTGATTCAAAAATCCACGAAATCCCATCTTCGTCAGTGGGAAGTAAGGTGCCCCATGTATTCTCAGAATTGATTGGATTATAGGCATAGACCTGATGGCCGCCACCATTGTCACACAAGAACATCCCATATTCCTGCATAGCTGTTGCAATCACTTTTCCTGCCTCGGGAAGACCTAAGCTATCAACATCAATTGCGGGATCAAGCTGCAATCGGGTTCCTTCTGGAATGGCGAGAGTTTCATTTGAACGTCCATCGCTAGTAGTTGCTGGGCGAACAGCACCTCCAGATTTCACATAGAACCAATCTGTTGAATACGTTAGTGCATGATTGATTTGGCCTTTTGTAACCTCATCAGGAAAAATCAAACCTGCAGTAAGAGCGAAACCTGAACCTCGTGCACCCCAATTGTCAGTGAAAATTCCCTCAGAATTTAGAGATATCATATTCCCCCAAGAAGCAGTCCATCCTGATGACGTGTTTTCAGCCTGCCAGAAATCATACTCTAACAATGTATCATTGTCTACAATACACATATGCCCATCGTCTTCGGGATCAGGAACTGCATCATCAGGAATTGGTACTCCTTCCATGACATCCCAGATTGCCCATTCATCAGTAATATCAACATCATATCGAGGTGTACTTGCATCTGCGAAGAATACTGGTACACTCCATAAATCAACGCCTACAAACAGTTCGCCATTGCTCATACTCCCAATCATATTGTTAACAATCTCATCTGAATTGAGTTCAATTTCTGCATTTTCCGGGATTTTGATGTTGAATGGACTACTGTCTGTAAATGGACGATTGTTCCATGCATTAGACGCCATAGCGTAATCTGTTGAAGCAATTCCTATTGGATTTTCAAAGTTAGAAACAGGAAACATAGGCAGAAGGAAAAGAAACATGAATATCGGAAGATATCGAAGCTTTTTCATACAGAACAAATCCAGAAGAGAAAGTTACAAGGCAGGTTAAGCTGCAACCTATATAATTTCTTAGGAACGAGGAGTAGCTACCCGCTACCATCATTTTTCTCTTTGTGACCGAATCAATCATGATATTTTATATATTAGTTAATGAATTAGGAAAACGGGGTAAGAATTATTGATTGAGATTAGAGATGCTGTAGAAACGGATGATGCAGTATTGATAGAACTCCAGAAGAGATGTCCCATGGGGAGCAGCCTCATCTTACAGTTCGACAGCTCTCCTAGTTTCTTCAATCGCTCCAAACACCAAATTGAGAACCATGTTATTGTAGCGGTGGAAGATGGAAGTATTGTAGGCTCGGAATCTTGTGCTATCGTGGAAAAACGAGTGAGTGATAAGATGCTCAAAACTGCATATACTTACAATCTCATGGTTGATCCTAACTATAGACGTAGAGGAATTGCTATACTTCTTGGTAAGCGAATCGAGGAGATTGCAAGGAGCCAGAATTGTGATTTGACTTTCGGTCAAATTACTGAAGGCAACAATCCATCCATTAAATCACAAGAAAAGTTGGGTTCCAGAGTTATCAAGGACTCTACAACGTACGTACTTTTGGTCTATAAGCCACAAAGACCATCAACTGATGCAGTAATTAGACCGGCAGAAGAAACAGATTTACCAATCATCGTAGACCTCATCAATAATACTCATAGTGAATACGACCTCTATTATCCTTACAAAACGAACGAGTTTAGCAATCTTGTAGAGAGAAGGGCATTCTACAATCTTCATAATATCCTTGTCTTAGAGATAGAAGGAACAATAGAGGCATGTCTTGGATATTGGGACTACAACAAGATCATAAATATGACTGTTCTTCAGCTCTCAAGAAAAAATCGACTCATAAATCTAGTACTTGCTTTTGTAGGAATTTTCACTAAGATGCCAAGGATACCTGATTCTGGACAGATTATGAAACAGTATATCCTCCAAGACATTGGCTTTACAAGACCCAAATACCTGACCGAATTAGTAAAATATCTGAATAATCTTGTACTAGAAAATGATGTTCAATATCTCACAATGCTTGGAGTTGAAGATCCAATTTCAGAAGTCTTGTCAAAATTTATGAACACAACTACGACAGAACACATCCACGCCAAACCACTCAAAGAAATAGACTTGACCGGTTTGGGACAAAGGAAGCTCTTTCTCTCTATGGAATAAACTACCCGCTACCATCATTTTTCTTAAGTGTTCTATTCACCATAGTCCATAAAAAAGAAGAGGAGAGGTTCCAGATCAAACAGGAACCCCTTGTGGTTTGCTGCTAAGAACTGCCTTGTTTCTTTTTCATGATGATGATTATGATAATCAGCACAACACCGCCTGCAGCTGCAATGATTACGATGATAATCAAGGAGGTGCTGTCTGAGATCACAGTCACAATTACAGTATCGCTCGCAGAGTTACCACTTTGGTCAATGAGAACGATAGTGCAATTATGCACATCTGCAGTAAGTTCATCGATATTGACTACAATATTGGAACCATTCCAGATACCGGATGAATCCAAAACGCCATCAACCCACACCTCATATTGATCAGGGTAGAGTTCTGTGGCTGACCACTCCAGCGAGTTTCCGACGGTTCCCACAATGTAGGAGATATCAGGTGTACTATCAAAGATTGGTGCAGTTGTATCAACAACCACTACGTCCACAGAGTCCGTTACAGTATGACCTAGAATATGGCTTACAGCCACTTCGTAGATGTATGTGCCAGGGTCGTTTCCATCAGCATCTATTGTGACGGAGCTACCATCCCACTGACCAGAATCGATCACAGAACCATCCCGGAGTACTGAATAATGACCAGGGTCGTTGCTTGAGGAAGTCCATGTAATTTCATGTCCTGTAGTACCTGCCTCATATTGGATGTCAGCAGGGGTGTTGATACTGACTTCTGGATCGAACATCAGATATGCAATCTCATCCCGCCATATCTCAAACGAGTCACGATAGGTTGAATCATCGGTGTCGTTTGCATACATTGAGATGAGCATCCCATTCGCAATTGCGTTCCCACCAGCACCAAGAATGATACTTGCATTTGTCGTACTAGGTGAGGGTGACAACCCAGCTAATGCCGTTGCATTATCGTAGACCGTCAGATTACCACATTCAGTTCCGAAATCAAAGTCTGCATTGGTAACGATAGTATCTGCCCCATACGAGCTGAGCAGTATAGAATCTGTTTCCCATAGATGGATATCGGGTGGTGGGCTGAAGTTCGGACCAACATAATCAAAGCCTACGTAGTCCCACAATGCTGTACCAAGGGAAGATGAGTAGAGCCAAGTACTGATTATTAGTTGACCACCAAATTCTAGATAGTCAAGTAGGTCATCAAAGATGGATGTTATGCCAATATTGATGTTGTCAATTACTACAAGATTCCACTCCTTCTGATATAAACTCAATTCGAAGAATACAGAATTGAAAGTAAGCTGGAAGGATACACCCAAGTCATTGAGTGCCTGAGCAACTGGACCTCGATAGCGATTGGTGTTTGGATCATGCCAAGCAGTGTCAACATACACAAGTACTTCGGCAGTACTGGAAGTGAGCCAATTAGCTGTATTGATTCCGAGTTGATGGTTATCACTGTTGTCAATATAGTTGGCGAGATAGTTGATATCTGCAGCAAGTATGATTCGCCCTAGCCCAAATTCTTGACCTGCAACAACAGCATTTGAGTTATCCCAAACAATAGGATAGGCAGGTCCTGTGTAGTTGACATAGCTGCCACCCGAGAAGAAAATCCCACCTATACCTTCAATAATTGGATGAAATTCAAAATCAGTTGTTGTGAAATCAAAGATGGAATAGACTTCAGCAGTGTTGATCCAGAGACTGAAATTCGACATAAGATAGTTGAGGTTAGTATTTTCTTGTGTGAATGCGCTATTATCTCCAAGTATAAATAATCCGCCACCATCCGCAACCCAATCAGTCACCACAACTACTTCACTTTCATAGAAGACAGTTTCAGGTGTGTTTATGATCAGCATATCGTAGGGTGCGAGATTCTCAGCTGTGAAGTTCCCACCATAGTATTTGTCAAAAGTATAATGACGACTTACTAAGTCATCTCGTAGAGATGTGTAACGTGATCCTATTAATCCGGTGTCATCCCAAGCATCAACAGGATAGTAAGAGTAATGGGAAAGGTCGAATAAAATCCGTCCCTTTGGTCGAGGACAGAGCCAGTCCATCGCGTCGGCCATCAGTTGATGAATCTCAGGCAGTGCGTAAACAAATGAGTAAGAGAGTGTGACAATTTTCCCACCCCTATCACTTGGATCATATGCCACCGCTGTTGCAATCTCCTCATTACTCTCAGAGTGAGCAAGAAGAGTTAGGTCATCTGCAAAAGATCGTTCTTGCAAGAAGGTCCAATTCCAAGCCGCATAATCATCCAGATACACATCTAGTGTGTCACCTGGCTGATATGCTTGTGTCACGGGATGTCTAGAATTAATAGTGATGTCACTACCAACGTAGTCGAAATAGGTCCCATTTCCAAATCCACCAAATGAATCACTGAGTAGCCCAAAGTAGCATAAGAAATCAATGGACGAGTCCATAGCAAATATCGCGCCTCCACCCATCCAATACTCTCGTATCATATTGGTGATATTCTCACGAGGTAAGCTATCCGCCAAAACGAAGACATCAAAGTCTGCTGTCATTAGCTGATGTTCGTAAATATCGTGCAAGTCCAGTAATGTGACTTGATAACCAAAGGATGTCAGCATAGCAGCAACCTCTGGTCCGGTGTATTGAAGTTCTCCTGATGGATGACCTCCACCATAATCAGGTAATGTAGTGTCCGGCTCATCATAGACTGCTATACGGATTGAACGTTCTTCGAACTCTTGCGGTTCAGATGGACTAAGCCATTGAACAGCATCTGGAACCATGTTGTCAATCAATGGGTAGGATGTAGACCAGAAGTGATTAGCAATGGTCACTATTCTTCCCTCTCCGCCAGAGGGATCATATGCTAGTATTGATGCGGAATTAGGATCAGCGTTTGATCTACCAATCCGAATCAAATCTCCTGCGATAGAAGTTTCTTGCAAGGCAGTCCAATTCCAGCACAAGAAACCTGAACCCGTTGGTATGACTTGGCCAACGGTGAAATCTTGGCTGATTGGATGCATCGCTGTAATGTTGATATCATCTGCATTATATATCCAGTATGAAGGGCTCCCAGAGGTTCCCTCCGCTTCAGGGGGCAATATGCCGAAATGACATAGATATCCTGACGAACCATCAGCTGACAGAATTCCACCACCACTCATCCAGAAATCCTTGATTTTCAGGGTAATACTTTCCCTTGGAAAGTTATCAACAAGAACAAAAACATCGAAATCCACAATGGTTAATGCATTAGCTAAGATGTCATCTACATTCAACAGAGTTGCTTGATACCCTGCGTTCAGTAGAATATCTCTCACTCCAGTGGCATTATTGTGCTCTGATCCTGAATCTGTTGCATAAACTGGATCTGTTGCATTCGGTTCATCATAGACTGCAACCCGTATATTGTGTGCTGCAACCTCTGATGGTATTGCTGGCGCATTATTCATGCGTGCTACGAGTTCGTTCTCTTCAAAATCTTGTAAACGTGCAGAGTCAGAAGTGACTCCTACAGGAATAATAAATGCTGAAGAGAAGAATAGACTAACTAGAAGAATAACTAAAGCTCTCCTCATATCTAAACCACTCTACAAAAAGAGGAACACCTCATAATAAGTACGATGTTTTAATTGAGAATCAATCTGCAAATGGGATACCCGCTACCATCACCTGTGGTCCTCATGCCCCGGTGGTTAGAACACTCTGTTGCATGTATGAGAAAGCAGATGCGGGTTTTTTCAAATTAACTAGAATTCAATATGGTTAACTAGAGTTGAACACCCAAAATCCTACCGCACACTCTGCGATTATCACTGTCTTGAACACTTGGCTGCAACTTGAGTTCACTATGATGAATGGCGTTGAACAGTAGCTTAAGATATGAACTGGAGTTTCATGGACTATGTTTCATCCAGGCGTGGGAAGTCCTCAGATACAAGAGATTGCCCCAGGAGTCTTCGTGTTCACCAAACTAGTTCATTTCTTCCACAAGATAGGGGTGAATGCAGGGATTATCCAAACGCCAGAATCTATCATCTTCATTGATGCAGGAATGTCAGCATATTCTGGTGCATTCCTCTATAACTTTGCAAAGGAGAGGATGACAGGGGATGAGGATTTGTATCTCATTCTCACCCACAAGGACACTGACCATTGCTTTGGAATGAACGAGATGAAAAAACACGGAGCTACTGTGATTGCTCACGAGCATTCAGCTGATGTGATTGTCGAGGAGAGCAAACTTTCCAACAATAGAATCGCAAAGATGGTCAAAAGAACCTACACGCAGGATGTTTTGGGAGATGTAGTCCTGAGTAGACCAGATCAAACTATTACTCAAGATACTGTTCTTGACCTAGGGGAAGAAATCCACCTTCTTGCAGTTCCAGGACACACTCCAGGTGACATTGCTATCTACCATCCTCGTTCCAAGGTTCTCTTTGCAGGTGATGCAATACTGGAGGGGATGGATCCATATGTACGCCCAGATTCCATCAGTATCAAGACATGGATAAAGCATCTAGAACGATTGAAGGAACTGGATATTGAATGGATACTTCCTGGACATGGAGCACTATCTAAGCCTGATATTATTGATTCCAATATTCTGTTCTTGATGAATGAACACTAAGCTAGAATCATGTCACGCGGAGAGTGGAAGCCTGAAATTATCTGACCAAATCATTAAGTAAGGTGATGTGCTAGAGAATCTCACACGGAGGAAAGAGAATTGATATCGGAGCCACCGAGGGACCCGCTGCAACCAAGACGCGGTCGTAATAATAATCTACTTTGCTTAGCGGCCATCCTTCTTATGGTTGGACTGACTATTTTGCAGTTTTCCATATTATTAGCACCACTATTGGCAATGTACATGCCACTGGATCCAGTTTTCTGGACCATCATATTGGCGATAGGGATTATTCCTACACTGGGTGGAATCTACGTGATACACAGATGGTATCACAGTGGAGAATGAATTGTCACCCATAGGTCAGAATCATTTCATGAGGAGATGAATCTGTTTTAGAAAAAATAGAGCACCCTACTCAGCGTAAGGCTGAGTAGAGTTACAAATTACAGTGCTACTATGGCATGTAGGGCATCATTCCATTAGGTAGGAAAGCCATGTCGACGCCTGGTGTGACATCACGTGAACCGAACTCTGGGTGTGGTCCTCCGTCAAAGGTGAAGGTAGACCTTGCTGTGTGTTTCAACCAGACCACCTTTGTTGGGTGTTCACTACCATCAGCAACGCTCACAATCTCATGATAGTGTACGTAGCCTCGGTCAGCATATGCCATTGCATTCTCAGGACTCCAGGTGTCAATGATGGCATGAACAATCCAGAGGAGTGCTCCATCACCTGCGTCTGATGACCACCAACTAGCTGCACCAAATGGACCGGTGTTGAAATGCTTTCCAACCAACTGATTTGGTCCTGCTTGGACCCAGTAGTGGCCAGGAATATCAGTTGCTCCACCAGCTCCATCAGGGGCGCCAGCCATGTAGTAGTCTTCTCCGTCAACGTCTATCGTTATCCCGTGGACGAATCCGTTATTCCGACCGTTGTTTGAAGTTGATGCTGCAGCTGCTGATACCATAGGTATTGTAAGTGCTGCAACGATCAAAACAACGAAAGCTAAGCTTGATTTCTTCAATATTTTTCCTCCAAATATAAAGTATATCTGTTATTAAACACATAACAATAGTTAATAACCTCTTCCTCGAAGGTTTCAAGATAACCTTGAAACTATCAAGAAATTAGAGATAGTTATGGTTCATTTCTGAGGAAGTTGGAAAAAAATGAAGACTTTACATATTGCTACAGTTGGCGAAGACACAGAGACGGTACTTGTGGGGATGAAGAGTGTTCCAACACATAGTTTGGCACTCATTTGCTTACATGAGCACAAGGATTCTGTGAATGATTTCGCATTAGATTTGGAGAAGACTCTCAAGATCAATGTGGATGTCCATGTTGTAGAAGGTAGAATAGTAGAAAGCGTTCTTGAAAAGGTTGCAATTATACTGAATGAACACAAGAATGAATTTGAAGATGTGGTACTAAATGTCGCTGGCGGTGATAAGGTTCTAACCTGTGCAGCTGTTTCTGCAGCATTCTTCAATGGACTCAAGGCCTTTCATCTTAAAGACGAAATCCCAGTGATGCTCCCTGTTATGAAAGTCAAGTACAGTAACATGATTTCCAAGGCGAAGATGGCAATTATCAAGTCAATACAAGATTCAGGTGGAACAATTCATAGCCTTGGTGAGCTAAGTGACCTCTCAGGTTATGGAAGACCTCTATTAAGCTATCACATCTGGGGTGATGATGAGTCACGAGGATTGGTTGAACTCGGTCTTGTTGAAGCTGAACGCAAAAGACAAGGAAGGCTGGAAGCTAATCTGACGGTACTTGGTAAAGCGATGCTCCTATCCCAGAATTAGATAGCAGTACTTGCATGGTTAAACATCGTCTGATAGAACACAAGGACCTTATCGCATCTAAGCAAGAATCATGTCACGCGGGGAGTACGTACCAGTATCAAGAACATGGTCCCAGTAGATGGAATCATCACTATCAAAATCAGGAAGTCCCTGACTACGGCCTAACCAACGCCAACAGGGAACATTTCCAACGAGCTCAAGCTGATAGAGGTTGGCCTTGATGGCATTGAACTTCACTTCAAGAAGAGTTCCTTCAGGCAGGGTATCGATATCAGCAACGTCTAAGAGAGAACGTCCATTGGACTGTCGGTTTCCACACTTTGAAAGATAGTATCGTATTTCATCACCAGAAAGAGGGTCTGGCATGATCACTGCCACATGTGGTCGAGAAACAGGATTCCACCATCTTGGAATGGCAGGTCTTCTGATTACATAGTCAATGACTGTATCAAGCCTTGTGGAATAGTCCAGTTGAATCGTTATCCTCTCCGAATAACCCTTCTCTTTCTCTGTATATAAGGAAGGTTCGAGTATTACAGAGTCTCTCTGGGTTAATTCTATGACGTGTAGACTCCCTCTAAATAGTTAGTAATACAGGGAACTCATAGTGGCTGCAGTGGAAATAGAGGGAAGCTAATTCCGATACTTTTCATACTTAACAAATGGCCATGTCCACAAGCTAAGATTAGTCTTCGTTCGATAGTCCCATTACAAGAGGTCGACCTTCAAAGATTGAACGGGTTACTTTTTCCCTCGCACTGACAAGTAAACGCCATATCGTGCCGCGTGAAACGCCCATTGCAGAACCAGCCTGTTCCTGATACATACCTTCAAGATCGACAAGTCGCAATACTTCGACCTCAGCTAAATCAATGTAGATTGGTTCATTGTTCCCCATTGGTTCAGGTACCATCTTTTTGGCTTTTGGAGTTTCCTGGATTTTTGGTTGAATTGGAAATCTACCCCTGCCGCCGCGTCTTCTTCTATGCATTTCAGGTCTCTACTAGGTAAGAGGTGGTTTCTTATTACATTTTGTAACCACGAAAAATTCGCTCAAATAAACTTACATTTGTTCTTATGCACATAAATAATGAAGTTTCCTCTTCAGAGGTGAACCTAATGAAATGTGATAATCTTAGAGGTCGGGGTCGGAACCAAGGAAATTAGCTAGGAAATAGAGGACCAGCACTACCAGTTAGTACTGCTTCGATATTCATAGAAGCTACTGTTTGAGCGGCTCTGATTCCAGCACCACCAGAGGCCATTGCAGCCTCATTTGATATGGCCTCAAAGGCTAATATTTTAGGATCAGCAATTATGAAGTAGGCGCACCTACCAAATCGTGGGTCAACCGTTGAGTCTAAAGTTAGACCCCGATGATGTAACGCAAATTTTCATCATTCTTAATACCTCAGTATAATGAATACTGATTCATAAAAGGACATCGGTGCTTGCAAAGAGATGAATTCGACTACAAATTGCAGTAGAATTCGAGAGTGAAGCGTTTAAAACCCATATCTTACAATTGTGAGTGAACTGCAAGAAACTCCTGTGTTCCACCTTTCTCACGACTGCTGTCACCAGCTTGTTTCTGACTGGAATCAGCAACAATGTTGTGAGCTTTGCCCCTCTTCACTGGAACATCGTTCCTCCGATGGGACCCGGCTTTTGTCCGCTGCATTGGTTCACACTCACCAGATGGTGTGATAGCAGTCGGTGTTTCCACAGCATTTACCATGGCAGGGTCTTTACTCCTCGCAAACTCCACAAGTGAAGTATGGTCATAAGAGTCGGCCACGGACTCCCCTTTCGAGGCTGGTGTCCTCTGGGGGAGTGCGGACTTCCCATGAGAAGAACGAGTCTTCCTCCGGGCTTTCAGTATGGCTCTATCCTTAGCGGTGAGCCACATCCCTAGTCCGTTCATATTGTTTTGTAATGACCGGAGTATATGAACTCGTACAAAAATAGTCAACCATCTAGCTGAGGTCAAGATTCTAGATGGACTTATTATTCATCGAAGTCGCATGGGATTGCATCTGGCGATCAGGGTCCTTGGTGAAAGGGAGGGGTTATCTTATTAGTGGAAAATCTTACATTTTGCGTCAGTAGTAATTTAGGAATCTGTAAGATTTTATCTTTTCTAGAAGTAATGCTAATGGAGAGAAATGCAATGGGATTTAGTGTAGGAATTGTTGGAAAACCATCGTGTGGTAAGACTTCATTTACCAATGCAGCCTGTATGACGGATTTCAAGGTAGGTAGTTATCCATTTACAACAATAGAAGCAAATGTTGGTGTCACTCATGTTAGGACTGCCTGTGCTTGTTCTGATTTTGATGTACAAGACAATCCTCAGAATTCCATATGTATCGATAGGGTTAGACTTGTTCCAATAAAACTGATTGATGTTGCTGGGCTCGTTCCTGGTGCACACGAAGGTCGGGGAATGGGAAACCAGTTCCTAGACGATCTAAGACAGGCAGATGTTTTGATTCATATTGTAGATGCTAGTGGTGCTCTAGATTCGGAGGGACAAGAGGTGTCTGCAGGTACCCAAGATCCAGCTGTTGATGTAAGATTCCTAGAAGATGAGCTCGTTGAATGGATGCTAGGAATTGTTAAGAAAGACTGGCGGAAACTGACTGGTCGTGTTAGATCAGAAGGAGCTAAGTTAGACGAATTGCTTCTGGAAAAACTTTCAGGCTTGAAGATAACTAGGGCACATATTCTCAGAGCATTAAGGAAGTCGGATTTGAAAGCTGAAACCGTTGACAAGTGGACCGACGATGAAACAAGAGAGTTTGTCAAAATACTCCAAAAGACTTCAAAACCAATCATTATCGCAGCTAACAAGATTGATAGACCAGGAGCAGAAGAGAATTACAAGCGGTTACAAGAGGAATTCCCTGATTACATGGTGATTCCCGTAAGTGCTTTAGCTGAGAAAGCTCTCAAAGACCTAGACCAGAAAGGTGTGATAAAATACATACCTGGAAATGATGACTTTGAAGTAATTCAGCAAGAGAGTTTGAATGAAAATGAATCTGAACAATTGGAGAAATTAAAAGAACACATCCTGAAGAAGTTTGGAGGAACAGGGGTTCAAAACATTCTCAATAAAGCAGTTTTTGATTTTCTCCATATGATTACTATCTATCCCGTACATGATGCAAATTCACTCACCGATAGTGATGATAATGTACTCCCAGATGTATACTTGGTTCCTGAGGGGACTACAGCTAAGGAATTCGCAGGTTATATTCACACAGACCTAATGGAATCCTTTGTGCATGGTATTGATGCAAGAACAAAGATGAGGATTTCTGATAAACATATTCTCAAGGATAGAGATGTAATCAAAATTGTGAGTGCTAAGGGGCAGAAATGACGCTATTATCATTCATCTTTCCCCTATATATTCCCATATCAAAGATCTTTCAATATTATAGAGAAACTGTCGGCCAAATAGAGATCTAGAGATCACTATTGACAGCGATTCAAAGTATATCATTCTCGGATTTCAGTAGAATATGATTGCGAAATAAGGAATCAATTCTGGTGAATATTATGGACATATTTCCAACATTGGAAGATGCAAGAGCAGCTGGTAAGTATCTTGGTAGATTTGGTCAGTATCCAACTATATACAAACGTGGTGCTAAGGACTACATCGTCGTCGAGAAGGGAGCATGGCCCCCATCAAATTCATGGCCATTTCTCAAATGGGATGGAAGGAATTGGGTACCAGTTTTGGCTAAACTTGATACTATTGAACGGGCGCAGGAAGCCTCTGAACTTTTCTCACTTTTAGGTCATAATACTATCATAGTGGAGTTCCCTGGAATAACCTTTGATATCTTCTTCAGAGAAGCTCATGTGCCAACAGGAGCATGGATAGTAAGTGAATCAGATTCTAACTATTCTGTTAGATACATGAAATCTCCTGAAACCAGTGAAGATACCGATGATTTCGAATCTGAAAGCATAGACATTGAGATTTTACCTAAATGACATCAAAGAAGTTTCTTACCGAGTGTCCAATATTGACCATTCAGAGGAAGGTATGTGAATAAGTTAGCCTTTGAGGCGTCAAATCGTCCCTCTTCATCAAGAACAGACTCGTCGATATGAACAGAGAGCACATCAGCAATGAACAGATCATGCGCACCAAGAGGAACTATCTCTCGGGTCTTACATTCAATGCTTATGGGACATTCTTTGATCATTGGTGCCTTGATTTTTGAAGCTGGTTCAGGAGTAAATCCACATTCAGAATACTTGTCATACTCGCGTCCTGATTTGGTACCTGCAAAGATAGTACCATCAATCTGGTCTGCTGATGGTATATTCAGAACATACTCTCCAGCATCTTTCACAAGATTATAGCTGTGTCTTTCAGGACGTATTCCAATGACCATGGTAGGAGGTTTGCTACAGACATTAGCAGCCCATGAAAGGGTGATTATATTGGGTCTATCCGGTCCGGATACGCTCAATAGAACAATAGGGCAAGGGACCATTGCAGTAGTTGGATTCATCTCTCTTTTCATAATCTGTGA